>JAEEGH010016255.1_pt1 | contig 16030 bp, 13 predicted proteins | sample 9134181 | NCBI WGS metagenome assembly JAEEGH01 (sample SAMN16246544, study PRJNA631951) | gut metagenome | biome: gut microbiome; feature: rumen; material: DP-attached | host: Bos | place: Iran: Karaj | collected 2018-10
CGTCACGGCCGGAGTGCTTGTATCGCTGATAGGGCTAGTTTACGGGGCCCTTCAGCTGGTCAAGGGAGCCATCCCCGTAGGCCTTTTCGAGACGGGCCTCGGAGTGACCGTCGGAGCCGCCGTCATGTTCGTCGGCATTCTCGTTTACAACATCGCCATAAGGCTCATCCCCTTTGCCATGAAATCCCTCGCGAAACTGCTCGCCTTCGCCTTCCGCAAGGCAAAGGACGGCTTCGTGGCCCTGAAAGGAGTGCTTGACAAGATATGAAGCCGACATCAGTCATATTTCTCATAGTGTCGGTGCTTCTGGCCTGCGTCGGGCTGCTCCTGTGCTTCACGGCCACCAACATGGCCGACGCCCAGGGCGTCGCCCTCTTCACGCAGACCGGCGACGCCGACAACAACTTCACCACGACTCTCGATTTCGACTCGTCCGAGGTCAGAAAGATAGTCATGAAGGTGAGCGGCGTCGACGTGAACATCATCGGCGGCGTTACCGAATCGAGGCTTGAGCTCGTCAACTTCCCCGACGGTACTTACGACTTCTCGCTCAGCAAGTCGACTCTGCAATTCACCGACACCACGGCCATAACCAACATCATCGACATCGACAACTTCAAGATCAACTTCAACGGTTTCCGCGACTACCTCAACTACTACAAATACAAGGACAGGGAGCGCACCGTCAACCTGTATCTGACCGACGACGCGGCAGTCATCATCCTCAACGTCCAGACCGACGGCGATCTGCAGCTCAACAACCTGCGCTGCAACTGCGACTACAAGTGCACCGTCAGCAACGGCGACGTCACCGTCACCGACATACGCACCGACTCCTCGGTCAGCATCGAGTCCACGGGCGATTCCTCCATCAACGTCCAGAGCCTCTACACGAACGATCTTTCCATCAACGGCAATACCGCTTACGCGACCGTCTCCGAGTCGACCTTCGTCCGCTCGCTCTACATCAAGATCTCAAGCGGCGCCGTTGACTACGACCGCGCCGAGGACGACTTCGACGGCTTCGACGTCCTGCTGAGGGCCGACAGCGGAGTCATCAAGTGCTTCGGAAAGAAGACCATCAACGGCTATTACGAGGAGCACAACCACGTCGAGGAGCTCGAGCCTCTGACGCCCGACGAATTCTCCGACGACGGTATCCAGCCCGGCGAGGAGGACGAGGGAGATGAGGCTGAGGAGACCTCCGCTCAGACCGAGGCTCCCGAGGAGACCTCCGAACCCGGAAAGGACAGCTCCGGAGCCGTGACGGATCCGTTCACCGTGACCATCATCGTAGCCGAGGGCAACATCGACGTGTACTGACCGTCCATCGCGTAACAAAACATTAATGATATAAGATGCCGGGACCCGTTCGGGTCCCGGCATCTGCATATCGGCCGCGAGCTCAGACGTTGAAGCGGAACAGGGTGACGTCCCCGTCCTTCATAACGTAGTCCTTTCCCTCGCTGCGGTAAAGGCCGGCCTCCTTGGCGGCGTTTATGCTGCCGCAGGAGATGAGGTCGTCGTAGGAGACTATCTCCGCCCGGATGAAGCCGCGCTCGAAGTCGGAGTGGATCTTTCCGGCGGCGGCGGGGGCCTTGGTCCCCCTGGTTATCGTCCACGCGCGGACCTCCTTCGGTCCGGCCGTCAGGAAGCTTATCAGGCCGAGCAGGGAATAGCTGGCACTGATAAGGCGGTCGAGGCCGGGCTCTTCGATGCCGAGGTCGCTGAGGAACTCGGCCTTCTCGGCGGGCTCGAGCTCCGCTATCTCTGCCTCCAGGCCGCAGCAGACGGGTATTATGCCCGAGCCCTCGCCCCCGGCAAGCGCCTTCAGCGCCGCGTAATGCGGGTTCGATACGGGTTCGGCGCCCGCCTCGTCCTCGCCGACGTTGGCGACGTAGATCACGGGCTTGGCGGAAAGCAGGGGCATGTCCGCAAGCAGTTTGCGCTCGTCGTCCGAAAGGTCCGCAAGAGACGCGGGCCGGCCGGAGTCGAGCGCCGCGTTCAGCTTCTCCAGCGCCGCAAGTTCCGCAGCCGCCCCTTTGTCCGAGCGGGCAAGCTTTGCCGTCTTCTCGAGCCTGCGGCCGGTTATCTCAAGGTCCGACATTACAAGCTCTAGGCGTATGGTCTCGACGTCCCTTACGGGATCGACCGAGCCGTCCACGTGGATTATGTTGGGGTCCTCGAAGCAGCGGACGACGTGCAGAATGGCGTCGCATTCGCGGATGTGCGAGAGGAACCTGTTGCCGAGGCCCTCGCCCTCGGAGGCGCCTTTGACAAGGCCGGCGATGTCGAAAAACTCGACCGTTGCCGGGGTGACCTTCTCGGGGGCGTACATCTCGGCAAGCTTCAGAAGCCTCCGGTCCGGCACGGGGACGACGCCGACGTTAGGCTCGATGGTGCAGAAGGGATAATTCGCCGATTCGGCTCCGGCGCCGGTCAGCGCGTTGAATAAGGTGCTCTTGCCCACGTTCGGCAGGCCGACGATTCCAAGTTTCAACTGATGTTCTCACTTTCGGAAAGACTTTGTTCTGCTATATTATATAACAAATCCCGCCGGGATTCAAGAGGAGCCGGCAAGCTTCCGTGCGCGGCGCGGTCTGCCGGAGAGTTCTTTCTCTTCAAAGATTCAAATATAAACAAATTACATTAAAAATATGAATAATCTTGCCGAAAAGTATTTAATTTTTTTCCGGTATGTGTTATAATTATCGGAGATAAGTGTTTAACGATCCGGCCGTCCCGGCCTCCTTCTGCCTCGCGCGGCCTCAACAATCCAAAACCGAAAGGCTCAGAAGATGTATACTAAGATTCTTGTAGTAGACGACGATCCCAACATATGCGATATGCTGCGTCAGTACCTCGAGAAGGAAAAGTACGAGGTCCGGACCGCGCTCGACGGTTTCGAGGCCATTGAGCACTGGAAAACGTTCTCGCCGGATCTCATTCTGCTCGACATCATGCTTCCCGGAAAGAGCGGGAAGGACGTCTGCATGGAGATCAGAAGGACATCGCAGACGCCCATAATAATAATCTCCGCAAAGGGCGAGATAGTGGACAAGGTCGTCTGCCTCGAGCTCGGAGCCGACGACTTCCTTGTAAAGCCTTTCGATCTCAACGAGCTCCAGGCCCGTATGGCGGCCGTTCTGCGCCGCTGCAACGCCTCCCGGGAGCTTACTCCCGACGACGAGGTCGTCAGGTACGAGAACATCGAGATCAGCAAGCAGAAGTACGAGCTCAAGATCAACGGAAAGGCCGTAGACATCCCTCCGAAGGAGCTCGACCTGCTGTACTTCCTCGCCTCCAACTGCAACCGCGTCTTCACGCGCGACCAGCTGCTCGACAAGGTCTGGGGCTTCGACTATCTCGGCGACTCCCGCACCGTCGACGTGCACGTCAAGCGCCTTCGCGAGAAGCTCGAGGGCGTCTCCGACAAGTGGCAGCTGAAGACCGTATGGGGAGTAGGATACAAGTTTGACGTCACATCGGCATGAGCGCCGCACCGCACAAGGCTCCGCCTGAAGACATGCCCCGGACCGGCAGCGGCACCGGGCCGACCGGAACGGATCCCGGGCAGAAAAGGGGCTCGCGCCTCTCGCCCGGCATTGCCGCCGCGCTGTGCGTATCGCCGGCAGCCGGTATCGTCGTGTTTGCCGCCGCGCTCATTATGGGCGCCGGGACGCGCCCCGTGCTTACGGCGGCCCTGCTCGGCACCGTCGCCGCGGCAGCGGCGGCGGCCTCCGCTTTCGCCTCGGAGGCGCTGGTGCGCAGGAGCTACGGGAAGCACATGGCCGAGGTCCGCGACATGACCGTTCGCATATGCGACGGCGACCTCACCCAAAGGCTCTCCCTCCCGAAGTCCAGCCCGCTCTACGGGGTGTCGCAGGCGCTCAACTCCCTTGCCGCGTCGCTTGCCGCCGCCGAGGAGTCCAGGAGCACCTTCATCTCCGGCATATCCCACGACATGAGGACGCCCATGACGTCTGTCGTGGGCTTCATAGACTGCATCCTCGGCGGGGCGGTATCCCGCGAGACCGAGGAGCGCTATCTCACGATGATCAAGTCCGAGGTGCTGAGGCTGTCGCGCCTCGTGCGCGTAATGCTGGACATCTCGCGCCTCAACTCCGACACAAAGCCCGATCTCTCGGATTTCGACATCTGCGAGACGGTCCGTCAGATCCTCATCTCGCTCGAGCGCCGCATCGACGAGAAGCATCTGTCGGTGTCCGACGACTTCGAGAGCTCCCGCATGTTCGTGCTTGCCGACGAGGACGCCATCTATCAGGTCCTTTACAACCTCATCGACAACGCGGTAAAGTTCTCCTATGAGAACACCGATATACGCATAACTCTGGCAAGTTGTGACGGCGGCTCTGTCAGGGTCACCGTTTTCAACGAAGGCGTCGGCATCCCGGCCGAAGACCAGCCTTTCGTCTTCGACAAATTCTTCAAATCCGACCGCAGCCGCGGGATCGACCGGACCGGCTTCGGCCTCGGACTCTACATATGCAAACTCATACTTGACGCCCACGGACGGACCATGGTACTGCGAAGCGATCCCGGAAGGAACTGCGAATTCTCGTTCACCCTGGCCGCGGGCAAAAACCCGGACAGACAAAGAAGGTCAATGCGTGAAAATGACGACTGAAATCGAAAACAACGAACAGATGACCTCCGGCGCGGACGCCGGACAGGAAAACATCACTGAGCCCGCCGAAGCGATTCAACCCGCTCCCGAGGCTGAGCCCGCCGAAGCGATTCAGCCCGCTCCCGAGGCGGAGCCCGCGCCGGCCCCCGTTCAGGACGCGGCGCCGTCGGAGGCCGTACAGCAGCCTCAGATCCCCGTTCCCGCTCCCGAAGCGCCGGAGGTCTGGTCCTTCGCGGCTCAGGCCGCGGCCGACCGGAAGGCTTCAAGGAGATCCAGGGCAGGGGGAGCCGTGATCTATTCCATCACGGTGACCGTCCTGTTCCTGATCTGCTTCGGAGCCCTTGCGTTCATCATAATAAGGGGCTTCGTCGGAGGCTCGCCGTCCGGTGAAGGTCCCTCCAGGACCATATTCATCCGCCGGGACGACGGCACGAACGGGGTGCTCACCGTCGCCGAGATCGCGTCCAAGGTACGTTCCTCCACCGTCGGGATCACGGCCGAAAAGTCCTCCTCGACATCCGTCGGCACCGGCATCGTCATGAGCGACGACGGCTACATCCTCACGAACTACCACGTGGTCGACAAGGCCGGATCCATATCCGTCCTTATGGAGGACGGGGCCAGGTTCGAGGCTGATTACATCGGCGGCGACGAGATCTCCGACGTTGCGCTGATCAAGATCGCCCCCGGAAGCTACAAGCTGACTCCCGCCGAGTTTGCCGACTCCGACGCCGTGATCACCGGTGAGCAGGTCGTCGCCATAGGCAACCCCTCGGGCCTCGATTATTTCGGCACCGTAACGGTCGGCTACATCTCCGCCGTCCGCGACAATCTCAAGATCTATGACGAGAACGGCCTCGTCGAGAAGAAGATGAAGATGCTCCAGACGGACGCCGCGCTCAATCCCGGCAACTCCGGCGGTCCGCTCTGCGACATGACCGGCAAGGTCATCGGTATCAACACCATGAAGCTCGTCGACGAGTACGACGGCATAGGCTTTGCCATTCCGATCAACGGCGCGCTTACCATCGCCGACGAGATAAAGAGGACAGGCTCCTATTCCGGCACTGACGTGGCGGAAAAGGGCGTGTCCCTCGGCATACAGTGCATGGCCGCTAAGAAGGACGTCCCGCTCCAGATATCCGCCTCCGAGACTTACACCCCCGCCGCTGACGGCGTGCTGGTCGTCGGCATCATAAACGACAGCAGCTCGGCATACGGCTATCTGCGCAAATACGACATCATCCAGACCTTCGACGGGAAGACAGTTAACGATGTCGACTCGGTAAAGGATCTGCTCGACCGGCACCACACCGGCGACACCGTCACCATGACCGTCTTCCGCGACGGAAAGACCGAGACCGTCAGCTTCGTCCTCAAGTGAGACGGGCCGCTCACTGACTGAATATGACACCGGGCCGCCGAAGTTCTTCGGCGGCCCGGCTTTATGATCTGATGATCATTTCTTTCGCGATATCTTGGCCATTATCGAATCACGGGACAGGCCGTACTTGTCGGCTATGTCCCTGGCGTAGCTCTTTCCGTCCGGCTTTGCGCGGCGGATCTTGAACGACCTCTGGCCCTCCTCCATACCGGCGACGAGGGTGTCGATCGGCACGCCCCCCTCGGGGATGCATCTTTCGTTTATGCCGTCGATGAAGGCCGCAAGCTCGTGCAGATGGGTCGAGAAGAGCGTACGGCAGCCGGCCATGGAAAAGCCAGCCAGCACCTCCGCTGCGATGTACGAGGCCTCGTAGGCTCCCGTGGAGGACAGCGATTCGTCGAGCAGCACGAGCGAGTGCGACGTGACCTTCTCGAAGATCTCTCCGAGTCTGGCGCACTCCTCTCCGAGGCGCCCCTTGTCGATGGTATCGTCGGCGCCGGTGGGGAAGTGGGTGAAGATAGCGTCTACGGGGCTTATCTCGGCATTCGAGGCGGGTATGAACATACCCAGCTGAAGCATGGCCTGGGATATGCCCAGAGCGCAGGTTATGACGGACTTGCCTCCGCGGTTGGGGCCGGACAGAACGTAGATCATTGCCCTGTCGTCAAAGACCAGGTCGTTGGTCACGATCTCGTCAGACACCTTAAGCGCCACGGCCGGGTTGTAAAGACCCACGGCCCTGTAGGCGCGGTCGGCCATGGGGCGGATGACGGGCTCGCAAAGCTCGCAGCCGCGCTCCCTGAGGGCGTTCATAAGGCGTGTGCCCTTGATGAGGAACTCTATCTCGGGCATGAGATTCAGAAGGAACTCGGTGTTCTCGAGCACGTACTGCTGGACTATCTTCTTCCAGGAGTGGAGCGACGATCTGTACACGTCGTTGATGGCCGATCTGAAGGCGTTCGTAAGGGCCGCCTTCTGGTTGTCCGATTCCTTCTTCCCGAAGGGAACGAGCTGCGCGATGCAGGTGTACTCGTCGTCCTTGAAGTTCAGGCGCAGGATCTTTTCGATGACGTCGCCCGATTTGAACGGCTCGGGATTAATTGACAGGACTCCGGCCTCGGCGGGGCGCAGCTGCGCGTCGAGGTTGACGCCGATGGTAACGCTGCGGATCTCCCTCACGCGCTTCGTGAGCTCGTACAGGCGCTCGTTGAGCTCGGTGTAGTAATCGCTCTCGGCGAGCTCGTTTATGTAGTCGCACATCGTTATGAAGGCCTTTGAGCGCAGGTTGTCCCTGACCGCGTTCAGGCCGTCGTCGAGCGTGTCGACCGACGAGATGTAGAGCTCGATCTCCGTGATGCTGGCCAGGTAGTCGGCGGTCTCGCCGGAATCGGCCTCGAGGCGGCGCAGCTCCATGATGTCCCAGAGGACGGGGAGAAGGCGGTTGAGCGTCGTGATCAGCCCCGGATTGTTCATCATGTCGGCAAAGGTGTCCATGCGGTAGCGGATGACCCCGGGATCCGTCGTGAAGAACTCGGTCAGGCTGCCGTTCTTGAGATTGAATATGTCGTTGAGGCCCAGCTCATCGAGGACGTAGTCGGATATGTCGGGCCTGTCGGCCATGGAGAGGTGCCTCTCCATGGAGCCGGAGTCCGGATAGATCAGCGAAAAGTTGTTGAGTTTCACTTTGCTTGCTCCGTTTTCTTGATTTCTGTGTCGATGCCGCCGGAGTCGTCTCCGGCTTTTTCGGAGTCGTCCACGGTGTCCCCGGAGTCCCCTCCCGCCGTGCGGCGGGGCTGTTCGTCGGACAGGGGATTGCGCTGCATCGCCTTTTCGATCTCGCTGCTCGAGACGTGAGTATAGATCTGTGTCGTGTTCAGCTGTTCGTGGCCGAGGATCTCCTTGAGGACCCTCACGTCGACGCCGCCCTCGCTGTACATTAGCGTAGCCGCGGTGTGCCTCAGTTTGTGTACGGACAGGCGCCGGTATTCGAGCCCGGCCAGGCGCAGGTACTTGTCGACGGTCCACTGCACGGCGCGGTTGCTTATGCGCTCGCCGCGGCCGGAGAGAAAGAGCGCCTTCGTATTTTGCGAGGCCGTGTATTCCGATTCCCGCAGCGGCAGGTATTCCGCAAGGGCGGCCCTGCAGGCGTCGTTAAGATAGATGATGCGCTCCTTGTTGCCTTTGCCGACGACCCTCACCGAGCGCAGATACCGGTCAAGGTCCGTGGTGTTCATCCCGGTGAGCTCGGACAGACGCATCCCGCAGTTGAGGAAGAGCGTTATCATGCAGTAGTTGCGGACCACCGCAGAGGCCGGCTTGGTCTCGGTGTCCGCCCGGACGGTATCGAGCAGCAGCCTTGACTCCTCGAGCGAGAGGAACTTTGGCAGTGCCTGCTTGCGCCTGGGAGTCTCAATGTTTGCCGAGGGATCTGCCGGCAGCTGGTTGCGCTTGGCGGTGTAGTACCTGAACAGGCCCTTTACGGCGGAGAGCTTCCTGGCCCTGGCCGAGGGCGCGTTCCCGGCCTCGCGCTCACAGTAGAAGAGGAAGTCGTATATGTCGGACGCATCGACCTTCTGAAGGAAGTCGAGGTCGACGCCCATGAGCGATATCCCGGAGAAGGCGTCGCTGCCCGGCGATATGCCCTCCCTGCGGGCTATAAGATAGCGGAAGAAGGACCGCAGATCGAGCATGTACTCGTTTACCGTCCTCGGCGAGCAGCCCTGGATGACGGCCTTGTAGTTCGCGAAGTCGCGGAGCACAGGCGGATATTCCGATGGATCGTATACCGTACTCACGGGCCGTCCTCCTTTCTTTTATCGTTTAATTATACCTTATCTTCGCCGAAAACTCAAGGTTTGATGCGAAAGATCATGATTTTTCCCCGTTCCGGCCGTTTTTCGCACGCCGGTGCGCGATAAGAACTTGAAAAAAAGCCGCGGAGCGTATATAATAATAGCAGAGGCACGGGACAGTGCCGCGGAGGTTCAAATTGAAAGCTTTCTGGAACAGATACTCATATACAACGGTCAAGCTGATAGTCAACTACATCATATTCAGCGTCTTCGGGCTCTCGCTCCTCGGCGCCGTATCGCTCGGCTTTGCCAAGAGCGAGGCCGACCCCACGCCCCTTATGGTGACCGGCACCGTTGCGGCAGTCCTGCTTTACGTCTTCGTCTCGTACGGCGAGATATGGAAGGCGGGGGACGCGGACACGCTCGTCGTCACCGGGGGCGAGCTCAGATACGATGCCCTGACCGGCCTCTATATCGGGCTTCTCGCGTCCGTTCCGAACTTCCTGATCGCCCTGCTCATGCTGCTGTCGTCGCTCTTCCCGAAAGGGCTGTCGTGGCTCTCGGCCGGCGTGGTCGTCGTCAACTTCGTATACAACGGCATGTGGCGGGGGATCATGAATCTCGGCCGGACCGCCATCGGCTCTCAGTGGTGGTTCTACCTTGCCGTATCTGTACCGACGCTCGCCGTTTCCTTCTTCGGGTACCTGGCCGGCGTCAAGGGCCTGCACCTCACGAGGCTCTTCATCCCCGAGAATCCCGAGGAGCGCGAGATCAAAAGAGAGAAGGCCGCCGCCAAACACAGGACGGACGACGAAGAAGACGGTCAAAACTGATAATTATTCATCATTTTTCAAAAAAATGCGGGTTTTTGTCGAATTTTTATTGACAGGCCCGCTTTTTTATCGTATACTTTATCATATTCTTTTATTCGACGGATACTGTCCGCAAGCAGGAGGAGCACAATGAACGCATATGTCGAAAGAGTAATCGAAAACGTAAAGAAGAAGAACCCCTACGAGCCTGAATTCATTCAGACCGTCGAAGAGGTCCTGTCGTCCCTGTCTCCCGTCGTCGACGCCCATCCCGAGTACGAGCAGGCCGATCTGCTCGGCCGCATGGTCATCCCCGAGAGGATATTCACATTCAGAGTCTGCTGGCAGGACGACAGCGGCAAGGTCCAGACCAACACCGGCTACCGCGTTCAGTTCAACGGCGCTCTCGGCCCGTTCAAGGGCGGCCTGCGCTTCGCTCCGAGCGTATATCCCGGCATGCTCAAGTTCCTCGGCTTCGAGCAGACCTTCAAAAACTCACTGACCGGCCTTCCCATCGGCGGCGCCAAGGGCGGAGCCGACTTCGATCCCACCGGCAAGTCCGATTCCGAGATCATGCGCTTCTGCCAGGCCTTCATGACCGCGCTCTACCGCTACATCGGTCCCGACGTGGACGTTCCCGCCGGCGACATGGGCGTCGGATCACGCGAGATCGGCTTCCTGTTCGGCCAGTACAGACGTCTCAAGGGCGCCTGGGAGAACGGCGTCCTCACCGGCAAGGGCCTGTCCTACGGCGGCTCTCTCATCAGGCCCGAGGCTACCGGCTACGGAGCCATCTATTATCTCAACGAGGTCCTGAAGCACGAGAACGACACTATCGAGGGCAAGACCATAGCTGTGTCCGGCTTCGGCAACGTCGCATGGGGCATTTGCAAGAAGGCCGCCGCCCTCGGGGCCAAGGTCGTCACCATCTCCGGCAGAAACGGATATGTTTACGACAAGGACGGCGTCAACACCGAGGAAAAGCTCAACTTCATGCTCGACATGAGATCCTCCAACCGCCACAGGATCGAGGACTACGCCGAAAAGTTCGGCGTGCCCTTCTATAAGGGAGAGAAGCCGTGGGGCGTCAAGGCCGACATCTACATGCCTTCCGCCACCCAGAACGAGGTCAACCTCGACGACGCAAAGAAGATCGTCGCCAGCGGTTCCAAGTATTACATCGAGGTCTCCAACATGCCCACCTCTAACGAGGCCCTCAACTTCATGAGGTCTCAGAAAGGCTTCATCGTCGCCCCGTCCAAGGCCGCCAACGCCGGCGGCGTCGGAGTCTCAGCCCTCGAGATGTGCCAGAACTCCGAGCGCCTCAGCTGGTCCGAGGAGGAGGTCGACGCCCAGCTCCACCGCATGATGGAGAACATCGTCGCCTCGTCCGCCAAGGCCGCCGAAGAGTACGGCCTCGGCTACGACCTGGTCGCCGGCGCCAACATCGCGGGCTTCCTCAAAGTCGCCGACGCGATGCTTGCCCAGGGCATCTTCTGATACCGGCCGCGATATTGAAACAGGGATCCCGCCGAACTCCGGCGGGATCCCTTTTCAATGTATTATATGCTTACAGCCGCCCTGAGGGATCACTTAAGCTGCGCGGCAAGCTGTCTGTTGAGGTCTTTGACCTTGTTGTTCCAGCTTCTCGTCTCGGAGACGATCGAGGAGGCGTTTGCCTGCCGGGACTGGCCGGAGACCATCTTTCTCAGCTGCCCGAGGATCTGGAAGGAGTCGTGGAAAATGAAGCAGCCTTCGATCTTGAGGCTCTTGTATATCATGTCGAGCATGACCTTCGACTGGGCGTTCTGCAGATATCTGTAGGACAGCGCGGTCTCATAGTAGGCGGGGAAGACCTCCCGGTAGCTGTAGTAGGCGATCTGATCCATGACGGCTCCCATCATGGGCAGTTTGTCTTTATCGACGGACGAGACGATAGCCATGAGAGACAGCTGGTCCTGGGTGTGGGTGTAATAATCCGCCTGATCCTGATTGTACTTGGGCATCGGAACGATGCCGTAGTCGTGGTCGAAGCCGGCGTTGGTCAGGCTGTTTTCGATGTGGTAAACGGTGGTCGTGGCCATGGCGCAGCGCTGAGCGGCGAACTTGTCTATGATGTTGGTCATTCTGGACGCGTCGGTCGTGCTGGTCCCTCCGACGTTGAACGCGTCGTCGTTGTACATAATGAGGTCGATGATCTTCTGAAGGACGTCCACCATCTTGTCGTTGTTGACCTCTATCGTATACTCGTGCGAGGTCTTGTCGACGTGCAGAAGCTGGAGGTTGAACGACACCCAGTAGGGATCGACGGAGGTGTAGGTGCCGGAGACGAAGCCGTAGAAGTCGTTCTCGTCGCGTTCTCCGTTTCCGTTGAGGTCGTCCCATGTGTCTTTGATCATCTCGATCTGCCTGTCGACCGTCCACTCGTTCTTCATGACGAGCTCGTACAGATCGGGAAGCTTGCGTGTATCGAAGATCTCTTTGTTGTAGATGGTGATGTACATGTTCCTGATGAGCGACAGCGAATACGCACCGGACGCGGTGTACTGCTGAATGCCGTTGCTCATGATCTCGTTGAAGCCCTGGGTCCAGTAAAGCTTGTCGAGGTCCAGGTTCTCGACGCCGATGAGGTTGTAGAAGCAGCCGTCGACGGCGAATCTGGTCTGAACATAGCCGGGAAGGGTGATGATATCGTACGTGTGCGTGCCGGCTTCGATGTGGCTCTTGATTATCTTTCCGGGGTACGAGTCGCTGTCAGATTCACCGACATCGACCTTCATTTTGATGTTCAGGCTCTGCTCGACCATGGAGTTGCGCCTGAATACGGCGTTGTCGACGATGTCGCCGGAAGCTTCGAAGGAATTGAATTCGTCAGCCGAATGAGGCTTGCCGCTGACAAGGAAGGTGACCTCCGTGCCGCCGAAATCAAGGTCCGAGAGCTCGCTTCTGAATCCGAGTTCCTCGGCCGAGAGAATTGATTCCTCCGCGGACACATCGGTCGAATTGCCGCCGGAAGGCGCCTTGGTGGTGGTCGTATCGGGGGTCGAGGTCTGTGCGCAGCAGACCGAAGTGAGGAGTACGATGGCCGTTAGCGCGAGTGCCGCGAGTACTGACAGAGTCCTTTTCATAATAATACAGTTCCTCCTGTAATAATGACAAAAAAATGAATGAGGTATACGGCGATAAATACTCTGCTGTATAGATATTAACATGCAGAGGCCGATATGTCAATATTCATCGCGGATTTTGTATGATTATATAGATATGTCAACTTTGCCGCCTCCTTCATACGGTCCGTTTCGGCCTCCCGTATTGATTTTTCGCCGCGGTTGTGCTATACTAATGTGCGGCCGCTGCAGACCTTGCCGGTGTGGCGGAACTGGCAGACGCGACGGACTCAAAATCCGTTGAATTCAAACCTCGTGCGGGTTCGATCCCCGCCACCGGCACCATTGAAAGGCAAATGACATGAAACTTATCAAGACTCCCGTGAAGGGAATGAACGACTATCTGCCCCGAGAGACGGCCCTGCGCGACTACGTGCAGTCCCTGATAGTCAGGGAATACTCGGCTGCCGGCTTCTGCCGCATCGAGACCCCCGCCGTCGAGCATATCGAGAATCTGACGGGCAAAAACGGCGGCGACAACGAAAAGCTCATATTCCGCATAATGAAGCGCGGCGAGGAGCTCTCCAGGGCCGAGCAGAGCGGCGGCGAGCTTTGCGACAGCGGCCTGCGCTACGACCTCACCGTGCCGCTCTGCCGCTATTACGCGGCCAATTCCTCAAGGCTCCCGGCTCCGTTCATGGCCATGCAGATAGGCAGCGTGTGGCGCGCCGACAGGCCTCAGAAGGGCCGTTTCCGCCAGTTCACGCAGTGCGACATCGACATCCTTGGCGACGCCTCGTCCCAGGCCGAGATAACGCTCATAACCGCCACGACGGGCGTGCTGCGCAAGCTCGGCTTCGACAACTTCACGGTCAGGATAAACGACCGCAGACTGCTGAAGCTCTGCGCAGCGGGCTGCGGCTTCCCGGAGGACAGGTTCGACCAGGCCTTCGTCATCCTCGACAAGATGGACAAGATCGGCGCCGACGGCGTACGGGGGGAGCTCGTTCTGGCGGGCTTCGGCGAGCAGGCGGTCGACTCCTTCGTAGGCATTTACAGCGGCTGCTCGGGCGATCTCGATGCCTTTGCCGCGTCCGTGGGAGGCGAGGCCCCCGACATAGCCGCTGGCCTGTGCAGGATCTGCGACTCCGTCGGAGCCGCATGCGGAGGGAAGAGACCCGTGTTCGATCCCACGCTCGTCCGAGGCATGTCATACTACACCGGGACCATCTTTGAGATCGCCATGGACGGCTACGGCTATTCCGTCGGCGGCGGAGGGAGATACGACCGCCTGCTCGGCAAGTTCACCGGTCAGGACGTCCCCGCCTGCGGCTTCTCGCTGGGCTTCGAGCGCATCGTCGGCGCCCTTGCGGATTCCGGCTTCCGGGTCCCCTCGTCCGGCGTGTCCGCGGCCTTCCTAGCGGAGAAGGACATAGACGGCGATACCGAGATCCGCATGTACAAAGACGCGGAGCGGCTGAGGGCCGAAGGGTCCCGGGTGCTCGTGACCTCCAAGATGAAGAACTTTGCCTTCCAGAAGGCAAAGCTCGACGAGGAGGGGTACACGGAGTACCGTATCTACGGAAAGGATTCTGTGAGAAAGATCTGAACGGCCGCCGGTCAGTTCGGTCGCTGATCGGTTCGGCTTCCGATCATTAAGCCATCCGATCGGAGGGATCACCGATCAGCAAGGCCCTTAAGGGCCGTTCATAATAAGAAAACAGGCTGAGTTGATCAGCCTGTTTTCTTATCGCGGTCGGGAAGGGCGAGCCCGCAGGAGGGCGCCGTCACTGCTCTCTGCGCTCGACGATGTTGTCCGGTGACTTTACGATGCATCCCGGAGGGATGACGCCGCGCAGCGAGGTGAGCGGATAAACAGACGTTCCCCTGCCGACGACGGTGCCGGGATTTATGACGCAGTGGCAGCCTATCTCGGCCCTGTCGCCGAGCATGCCTCCGAGCTTGCGCAGGCCCGTCGGATAGTCGGCGTCGCCGTGGACGACGACCTGCCTCTTGTCGGACTTGAGGTTGGAGCAGACAGCCCCGGCCCCAAGGTGAGCGTAATTGCCGAGAACGGAGTCGCCGACATAGTTGTAATGGGGGACGTCGGCGTGTTTCATGAGCACGCAGTTTTTTAGTTCCGAGGAGTTGCCTACGGTGCAGTCGGGTCCCGTTATGACGCTGCGTCTGAGGAACGCACCGGGTCCGATGTCGGTCCCGGGTCCGATGACCGCCGGAGCGCCGATATATGCCGTGGGGGCGACCGTCACCCCCTCGCCGACAAGTATGCCCGGAGCGTACAGGGTGAAGCCCCCGATCCCCGCGGCGACGAGTCCCCTTATGTACTCGTCGATCTTGGGGACTATCTCCCAGGGATACTCGCACGACTCAAGGAGCGGGGTCAGGTAGGGGACCGAAAAGTCAAAAAGATCGGCCGTGCGTATCTGTCTGTCCATAGCGGGGCTCCTTTTCAGCCGAGGTCGTCCTCGGTGGCTTCGGTGTCGAGAGGCACAGGGCAGGGCGCGGCACTCGAGGCGGCGCCGTCGTCGTAGCAGCGAAGCTCCGCGCGGACGGCGTCCTCGACCTCGGCAACGTCATCGCGGCCGACGGCGCTGAAGCCCTTCCGGTCGAAAATGTCGAAGAGATAGAAGTCGCGCTTTCTGCGCAGGAGCACAAGAAGGGCGGCAAGCGCCCCCAGCACGGCTCCGCAAACGGCGGCGAACGTGAACACGGCCGTGAGCCTGCGGCGCCTGTCGCGCGCACCGGGCCGCTTTACGAACAGGCCGGTGAAGAACGAGACGGTCTTTACGGCGGCCGAGACTGCGCCGAGGAAGAAGGCCGACCTGGCGACTGACCTTATGCGTCTTTTAACGGCACGGCTGTTCATAGAGTGTCTCCGGCGGCCCCCTTGGATATGTACTTCAGGTAGGCGTTGATGAAGCCGTCGATCTCGCCGTCCATGACGGCGGTGATATTGCCGGTCTCGAAACCGGTGCGGGTGTCCTTGACCAGCGTATAAGGCATGAAGACGTAAGAGCGGATCTGGTTGCCCCACTCGATGTTCGTCTTGTTGCCCTGGATCTCCTCGATGGTGTCGAGCCACTCGCGGATCTTTATCTCCATGAGCTTGGACTTGAGCATCTTCATAGCGGTCTCTTTGTTCTGAAGCTGCGAGCGCTCGGTCTGGCAGGTCACGACGATGCCTGTCGCGTGATGTACGAGCCTCACTGCGGAGGAGACCTTGTTGACGTTCTGTCCGCCGGCGCCGCTCGAATGGTAGGGGATGA
>JAEEGH010016257.1_pt1 | contig 16029 bp, 10 predicted proteins | sample 9134181 | NCBI WGS metagenome assembly JAEEGH01 (sample SAMN16246544, study PRJNA631951) | gut metagenome | biome: gut microbiome; feature: rumen; material: DP-attached | host: Bos | place: Iran: Karaj | collected 2018-10
TAGAGAAAACCGTACATGCCATAGGAGTCGGCAGAATAAGAAATGATGGTCGATCCATCTATCGATGCTTTCTTTCCTACGATAAGGTTAGTGCAGGCAGGGGCATTGTCCACTGCCATCAGCGCCATCAGCGCTGCCAAAAGAATCTTCTTTACTTTCATATTATCTTTGTTTTTATGTTTTTTCATAAACCATCACCAGGTGAAACGATACTCTTCCGTAGTCTGATTACCACAACTATCGGTGACAGTGACTCGGAGGACGTGAGCCTGACCCTTCTTCACATGCTCAGGATCCAACACCAACACCAGATTATTGTTCGCAGAATTCGGACGGCCAAGGAGGGCCCATTCACCATCTATCGTGGCTTCATAACGACTGATACCTGTCTCCTTGTCCTCGGGCTTCAAAGTCACCTTGCCCGTCCTTACCCACGTATTCTGACTGACTGGCTTGATGGTGGGAGCCACGGTGTCGATAGCCACAGTGAAAGTACCAAGCTGAAGGATACGAGCTTTCATAAAACCGTCAGCATAGCTGCCCCCCACACTACTCTTCTGACCGTTACGTCCTACCCGAGCGATGTAGTATTTCGTCTTGTCAGCCAACTTGTCATTGCGGATGCCTATCTGAAGTTCGGCACCTGTATGCAGTTTAATCACGTCATCAGTAATACGATAAATGGAGGCTATGGCCGTAGAATCAGATGAACGTTGCTGATAGTTCAAGTGAGCATCTTTATAAAGTGCGCCACGAGGGATGACCAACTGCAGTCCTGGTTTCTGAATTACGTTCACTTGGTCGTAGTGCAGCGTTTCCTCGGCACCATAAGCCAAGGGGACTATCTCCTGACGTTTTCCCTGCAACATGAGGTTTACCTTTGTGGTATTGCCAAAGGCATCAGTCAAGGTGTATTGCAACTTGTAGGGTCTTTCTTCGTTGATCTCCAAGAGTCCGTAATGGTCATTGAAAGCCTCCAGCATCCGAAGCTTATTCCCTGGCTCTATGAATGATTTCATGTACTGTCCCTCACACCAAGAATTGATGTAGCGATTCTCCTCATAGGCGAAGTGATCCACAGTGCTACGGAACACGGTGTCACCATCTACGGTAAGGGTGACGAACTTCACCCCGTATTTATTGTGTACGGCATCCATATAGTCGTATGCCTTGATGCCTACGCCAACCAAGCCCCAAACCTGTATAGGCTTTTGCGGATTCAACGGAACGGTCTTCTGTGCCTGACTGCCATCTACCACTCCTTGACCTGGTTGAGGAAAGAGCATGAAACCTTCAGGTTTCGGAGCCGTATGATCTTTTACTTTATCCAAGAAGAAAGGCAACGGATCCACGTATTCGTCGTCCGCATTAAAGATGTCGAGATGCAGATGCGGTCCGAGGGAGTAACCCGTATTGCCACTGCGAGCTATCTGATGACCAGCCTTTACGGGGTATTCCTCTGGTGAAGGACGGAGCTCCATTTCCCACGACTGATGCTCATATTGCCATGCTTTCACCCTGCTAGCTATTGGCTCTACAAAACTGCTTAAGTGACGATAGGCAGCCGACCATCCGTCGGGGAAAGTCACCGTTAGCACCAAGCCCGAACTGCTATTGACCTGTATGCGAGAGATGTAGCCATCGGCGATGGCACGTACCACCTTGCCTTCTGCCCCACCCGTCTTGAAATCCAATCCGCCATGATAATGGTCGGCACGTATCTCTCCATAGTTTCCAGAGAAGGTTATCTCATGATCCATCGGTGGACGGAAACGTTGTGCTTGGAGAATTAAGGGGAAAAGTAATAAAACCAGAACCCCTCCTATTTTGGTATTTGTTCTTTTCATCTGATCAAAGGTATTTCTATGCGACTACCATACTCCTCGCCTGTATAAAGCGTCTGATGAGCCACTCGTGTCTTCGTCTGACGTGACCATACGCCAGCATAGTTGCTATGCACGCTGTACTGAGGAAAATCAGAAGAAGAGATATCCACTCTGATACAACTTCCAGTGCTCAGTTGCCACATGATAGGGAGTGTCTCTACTGTCACCTCCACCACTTCACCTGGTGTATAAGTCTGTCTGTCTCCCAACGGATTATTCCTGAACCCCAGAGAGGTAATGCCAGTACGGATGTTGTAGGTCTTACCATCTGCCATCTCTTCGCTTATCTTGTAGCTGAAAGCCGTATCATCGCAGTCGGAGCTAACATGCAACGTCACCTTCACCTTACCTGCTAAGAGCAATGGTGCCTCCAGCGGTTCTGAAACGAAGCTGATGACATCATCACGATAGCCCACTTCTGGTTGCAGCTGACTCCCTCGACGGGTTCCGGAATTGAAGAGTGTCTCGCCTCCGATGGACTCTACAGGGTTCTGAGGGTCGTATGCATAGCGGATGGTACCTGTCTGTGCTTCTGGAGCAGAAGTAAGCTGATAGCCCTTACCCTCACGCTGACTGCTCAAGAAGTAAGTCTGAGTGGCCGATGGATGGTTCAATGGCCATTCGTCCAACTGGTGCCACTTGTCCTCACCGATGGCATAGACCTGTACGTCGGGTTTTGGAGTCTGCTCACGCACCAAGAGGTCGTAGAACCAGAGGAACTGATCCGTGGTGAGGTTGATGTCAGTGGCATGGTCGAACTTACCTATCTGCGGCGTAATGATGTGCGAGTGGTTCCAAGCTCCAACGATCAGTCGGCTTTTGGCCTTGGTTTCTTCTGGAAGCAAGTTGTATCCCAGAATCGTACCTTCCTGATGATGGTCGAAATGCCCTGCCACCACCACGATAGGTACCTTGATTTTTGCAGGAATCTGTCGCAAGGTCTCCCATACGCCCTGATGCCAATAAGGGTCGGTATAGTCGGTATGACTGATCCAGTCGCGATACCATGGCAGCATCACCCCGAAGAAGTGACGGTCCATCTCTAACTGAGGCATATACTTCATCTGCTCGAAATAGATGCGTTGCGGGTCTTTACGCTCTGGTTTCTTAGGGATTTCCACGGCATTGTCAATGCTCCACGCGGTGAGGATATCCTGTCTGAAGAGTCCGTTGCTATAAGCCGAAAGGTGACGGTCCACACCATAGTGATGGATGTAGATACCCTTCACCTTATCTGGCACGGCATCGGCAATGATCCAGCATGTCAAAGCAGTATAGGATTCTCCAAAGAGACCTATGTTCTTACACCAAGGTTGCTTGGCCACCCAGTTGACCAGCGCCAATCCATCTACCCGCTCGTTGACATTAGGCTCATAAGGCCCCTCCGAACCGCCTTTGCCACGACAATGCTGTACGATGTAAACAATGCCACGACGGGCGTAGAAACGGGCATTGGCATTATTGTCGCCTGTGCCATACACATATGGCGTACGCAGAATGACCACTGGCCATGGTCCCTCTCCCACAGGCTTGTAGATACAGGTCATGAGTTTATAACCGTCACCACCTTCCACCATCTGCTCCTCATAGGTGTAGTCGTAGGTGGCAGGGATAGAAACCTTCGTTGAATCCACTACCGCGGAAGCCGAAGAGAAACGCTGTGGTTGTTGTGCACCAACATTGGCACACCATCCTAAGCATATCCCTAATAGCACTATCAGTCTTTTCATCTTTTACTTTCTATTTAATGTCACAAAGGTAAGACAAATCTATGAATTACCAAAAGAAGGGATATAGCAATTGAATTAAAAAATAACATAGAAATAGTTGTCTATTGATTTAATGTCTTTATCTTTGTCAGAGAAACCTAAAATAATACTGATAATGAAGACACGTAATTTGTTGTTTCCACTGTTGGCAGTACTGCTGCTGACTTCCATTCCCATTCGTGCCACAAAGCTGATGGACGTGAGAGTGGTTGACAAGAACTACCTGATGGTCCATTTCCGCGACGGCGAAGTTCACTACCGCGATGACGCAACTGGTCCCAGTGCCTACCTTGGCCATACCTTCGTAGAAGGCGATGACACGCTTTATGTATTCGGACAGCGACTGCTGACCGACCTCGCTCAGCAAACCACCAAGTGGCGTGTACACTCTGCAGACGACAAGTCGTTCGGCATCGTGCAACCCTTGCATGTGTGGCGTAAGACAAAGCCTATGAACTTCGACCATACTCTGAAGGCCGAGCTCGACCATTGGCTCTTCATGGAGCTGCCTAAGTCCATGAAGCAAGGCTGCACCTACTCCATAGATATCCCTACAGACATCGGTTCTGACAAGATTGAAGCCAGTGTAATTTTTGATGTCTGGAACAATCCATCGGAGGCTTTGCATGTGAACATCATTGGCTATACCCCTGCCGAAGCTATCCATACCGCCGACCTCTACCTCTGGCTGGGTGATGGCGGACAGCGAGATTATAAGCCGTGGGAAGGTCGGAAGGTTTATCTCTACAACGTAGCTACTAAGAAGAAAATCTCCGCTGGCACCGTACGTTTCTGGAAACCCGCTTCTGCAGCCAACCAGGAGGCTGGAAGCAGAAACCTTACCGGTTCCGATGTTTGGAACATCGACTTCCGTTGCACAACTCCTGGTCGCTATCGTCTGGTGGTAGAGGACGTAGGATGCAGCATGGATTTCGACATAGATCCCAACATTTATTTCCAACCCTACCGCTACAGTCTGAGGGGCTATTATTACATGCGTATAGGTGAGCCTATCGACCCAGAGCATGTATTCCCCGTACCACGCCAGCCTCAGTTCATTCCAGAGACCGATCCTAAGGGTTTTACCGTCTATAAAACCGACATGACCCCTTGGAGCCCTGCATGGCGTGCCCTGCGTGGCGACGTGTGGGATGAACCTCACTTCAAGCCAGTGATGGAATCTGTGTTCTGGCAGCATCGACTGCCTGGCAATCCTGTGAATACGGAAGTACGAGGCGGACACTCCGATGCCTTCGACTGGGACCGCCATTTGGCTCATGTAAGCAATATCTACGACTTACTGCTGCCTTATCTTCTCTCCAACGGACGACTGGCAGAGGATAACCTCAGCATCCGTGAGAGTGGGAACGGCATACCCGACTTGATAGACGAAGCTCGCAACGAGGTGGATTTCTTCCTGAGCATCCGCGACGGAGAGGGCTATTCACAAGGCGTGACCAATCCGAGCAACGACTGGACGGTGATGTATCAAGCTGGATGCACCAACATGGCAGCTTGGGCTAATGCAGCCAACTGTGCCATCCTGGCAGAAGCCTTCCGTATTCAGAAGAACGATTCACTTCGACAGTACTATATCGAAGAAGCCATCCGTGCCTTCCGTTATGCCAGCAAGCAACCTCTGGAGGAGCAACAGTTGGACGACACACAAGACATTGGCAGCATGAGCATGCGAGGACGCGACTTCCGCCAGATGGCAGCAGCCTACCTCTATAACCTCACTGGAGAGTCTGAGTGGGAGCGTATTTTCGCTGAGGAAAGCATGATTAAAACTCCGCAGACGCCACTCTTCCGTCTGGCACGTCGTGGTGGTGATCCAAGCGAGTTTGCCTACCATCAGATCTATGCTTCTGCCGCCTACCTCATCTGTCCGCAGCCACGCCACTATGCCGAGCTCTATCAGAACATCAAATCCAGCGTACACGCTCAGGCTCAAACAGAGAATGTAGGGCACATGGCTCAGCGCCCTTCTCGCCGCAGTGCCAACGACGGCCGTCACCGTGCTTCGGAGAACCTGCAACTGGTGATGCTCTCGCACTATCTGGCAACTCCTGCCTTGAAGAAAGAACTGGAACGTGCCATGTATGCTGAAGCCAGTTGGGGACTGGGGCGTAACCCTGGCAACATCGTGGAGATGACCGGACTTGGAGAGCGTCACCTGACTGACGTATATTCCACTGGTCGCAACGATGGAGACCCTGGCACTCACCCTGGACAGACGCCTTTCAACGGCACTGAGACCTGGTCGCAAGGCAATGGCGGCGATGCACAACTCATCCTACGCTACTGCTACCCCGACTGGAACGAAGGTGGCTGGCCACAGCAGGAGTCCTACTTTAATCAGCGCTACTTCTGGGTGAATGCAGAGTTTACCCCACGTGAGACCATGCGTGGCAAAATGGCGTTGCTGGCATATCTCTACGCCATCAGATAGGTGGTAGATACATCCATAAATAATCAAGGGGGCATTTGGAAGTGCCCCCTTGATGGTATATAATCGTTATTGAAAACCCTTATCAGCCGATCAGCATCTGTTTCATGACGGTAAATACCTCGGTATTCTCCATCACACCCATGAATTGCTCTGCGCCAGGACCATAGGCGAACATGGGGACTTGAGTACCCGAGTGGTTGGCCATGCCAGGCATCGACCACTTGGCTTCCACGGTGCCCTCAGCCATATTGCCACCCACAATGCTCATGCCAGAGGCTTCTGGACTGCCTACCACCAAGACCAATGTCTCTCCGTCACGCTCTGCAAAGTCGAGTGCCTTACCGATGGCGCGATCCAAGTCCTTTGTTTCATCGCAGAGCAGTTCCAACCTACCGTTGTGAGAGGCACGGTCCACGTACATGTCGCCCACCATGAGGAAGAAGCCTTTGGAGCCGCTTTTCAGTACATTCAATGCCGTTTCCACAGAAGCAGGGAACATGTCACCTCGTCCCTCCTGGATGTTGGGATTCGATTGTGCTCCAGTGAATCCAGCCAACTTGCCACCCTTCACTTGCTTGATTTCATCGATGGAGTTGCAGACCTGATAGCCCTTGGCTTTCAGTTCGTTGATAAGGTTACGTTTGTCTGAGCGCTCTCCCATCTGCATGGCTCCGCCAGCGCCTGGACCACCTTGTCCACCTGCAGGACGTTGTCCGCCCTGACCGCCACCAGCACCAGGACCAGGACCAAAGCCTCCTTGAATGCTCTTAGTGAAGTAGTCGCTGCCAGCACCTATAAGCACATCGATGTCAGTATCCACATAGCCAGCCGTCAGTGCCTCTACAGCCATACGATTCTGAGCATGCCCCACGAAGGGCACTATGCTACCTTCTACCAGCGAATTGGCAGAGACGATGCCCACAGCCAGTCCGTTCTCCTTCACCAGCTCCGTGATGGTCTTCAGAGGTTTGTTGTCCATATCCACGCTCACGGCACCCTTGTGGCTGTTCACACCAGTAGCCAGCGCCGTGCTGTGTGACGGAGCATCACCGCAGAACACATCTAATGGATTCGTCGTCAGCAATCCTGCACTCTGCATACGGCTTAGGTTCATCTTGCCCTTGACTGCTACCATACCAGCCTGCCATTGGCACACACCCATACCGTCGGCCGAAATCAGCACGATGTTCTTGGGGTTCTGAGCACTTGTCTTGGTGATCACATGCTCATTTGCACTTACGCGGGTAGTTCCAAATACCATCAGAGGCAGGCTACCCAACAATTTCAAGGTATCTCTTCTGTTCATAGTCTTTTAAATATTTTCTGCAAAGGTAATGCGAATTGTTCACTCCTACCCTTGACCTATGTCAAGAAAACATCCTTCGGATGTCTGAGTAATTTACTTTTCATACGACTCAGGAACTCTGGGCTTACACCCAAGTAGGCTGCTATCTGCGACTGCGAGATGCGATTCATCAGTTGTGGATAGGTGTCACAGAACGTCTGATAGCGCTCTTCTGCTGTGGAACTGAGTGTCTCCAAGTGGCGCTGTTGCAGCAATGCCAGTTCATTCTCTGCCAACACACGGAAGATGTTAGACAGCCTCCATGAGTGTGTGAACGAAGAAACCAAAGGCTCCAATTCCGTCTGCATCACTGTGGTAGGCTCCAACGCATCAATGAAAAGACGTGAGGGTTTTCTGTGGAAGAAACTGTCTATATCTGTCATCCACGTGCCTTCTGGAGCAAACTTGATGATGTGGCGGTCTCCCTTGTCGTCTTCGCTGTACATTCGGAGGCAACCCTGCACCACGAACATATAATGCCTGCAATGCTCTCCAGCCCTAAGCAGCAGTTCACGACGCTTGTAGGTACTGGGATTAAAGCATTGCTCCACCAGCGCCACCTCATTGGCATTCAGTGGCATCATCTGGCAGAAAAAAGACCTCAAGGTATCTATAGGAGATGTATTCATCTGTTTCGTTATCATTTCTGGCAGTAAAGATAAGGAAAGTTTTCTGAATAAAAAAAACTTGCATATCGCTTGCATATTTATTCAGCGTTTACTAACTTTGCTACAACCTTAAAGTATAACCTTAAAAGACTAATAACTATGATTATCGGAGTACCAAAAGAAATCAAGAACAATGAGAACCGCGTGGGCATGACCCCTATAGGCGTGGCAGAACTGGTGCATCACGGACACACCGTGGTGGTGCAGCATACTGCTGGTGAGAACAGCGGTTTCAGCGATGAGGAGTACGTCCAGGCAGGTGCCCGCATCTTGCCTACCATCGAGGAGGTGTATGCCACCTCAGAGATGATCGTGAAGGTGAAGGAGCCTATCGCTTCCGAGTATCCATTGGTTAGGAAAGACCAAGTGGTGTTTACCTACTTCCACTTTGCTGCCGATGAGGAGCTGACGCATGCCATGCTGAAGAGTGGCGCTGTCTGCATCGCCTACGAGACGGTGGAACGTGCCGACCATAGCCTACCACTGCTGGTGCCAATGAGTGAGGTGGCTGGTAAGATGGCCGTACAGGAGGGTGCCACCTACCTGAAGAAGATTCATGGCGGCAAGGGCGTGCTGCTGGGTGGTGTACCTGGAGTGAAGCCTGGCAAGGTGCTTATCTTGGGTGGTGGACGCGTAGGGCGTAATGCTGCGTATGTAGCTGCCGGTATGGGTGCCGATGTGGTGATGGCCGATGTGAGCCTCGATTGTCTGCGCCATCTGGATACCGTCATGCCTGCCAACGTGCGTACCATCTATGCCTCTCGTCCACAGATAGAGCGTGAGCTACCCGATGCCGACTTGGTGATCGGTGCTGCCCTGATTCCTGGCGACAAGACGCCTCACCTCATCACACGCGACATGCTGAAGCTGATGCAGCCTGGCACCGTGCTGGTGGATGTAGCCATCGACCAAGGCGGCTGCTTCGAGACCAGTCGTCCTACCACACACAGCGACCCAGTCTATATCCTCGACGGCATCGTGCACTATGCCGTGGCCAACATACCTGGTGCCGTGAGTCGTACCTCTACCTTCGCCCTGACCAATGCCACCCAGCCTTATACCGTGGCTCTGGCCGACAAGGGTTGGAAACGTGCTTGCAAGGACGATCCTGCCCTGCTGAAGGGATTGAACATAGCACAGGGCAAAGTAACCTATGAGGCAGTGGCTCACTGCTTCAACCTACCTTTCACCCCTGCAGAGGTGATGGTAGTGTGATATGCTTTCCATTTCAATCACTTTGTTTCATAATAAACTAAGAGAAAGCCGGCGCTTAACTGCGTCGGTTTTTTTATCATTCCGAAATAAGTAAAAAAACAGATTGCTCACAAATTTGGACATATCAAAGAAATGCACTACATTTGCTACAATTAAATTTGATATACTATGAAGAAGACACTACTTTTAGCAGGTGTAGCTGCGTTTATGCTGACTGCCTGCTCCCAACAAAAACAGGAGAATGCCGCGCCAGTGCTGACAAAGAGCGGACTGAATCCTGCTCAGTTTGAAACCACTATCGAAGGTAAAGAAACGAAACTCTTCACCCTGACCAACCAGAATGGCATGGAGGTGTGCATCACCAACTTCGGAGGTCGCATCGTCTCCGTGATGGTGCCCGACCGTGGGGGTGTGATGCGCGACGTGGTGCTGGCGTTCGACAATATCACCGACTACCAGAACATCTCCAGCGACTTCGGTGCTACTATAGGGCGCTATGCCAACCGTATCGGGAACGCCCAGTTCACTATGGATGGGGAGACCATACAACTGATAGCCAACAATGGCCCGCACTGTCTGCATGGCGGTCCGCAGGGCTGGCAATACAAGGTGTTCGATGCCGAGCAGAAAAACAGTTCTACCCTCACCCTCTCACTGACCTCCCCTGACGGCGACATGAACTTCCCTGGCACGGTGAGCGTGGAGGTGACCTTCAAGCTGACTGCCGACAATGCCATAGACATCAACTACTACGCCACCACCGACAAGAAGACGGTGATCAACATGACCAACCACTCTTACTTCAACCTGAGCGGCGACCCTACGCAGAGCACCGTGAACCATCTGCTCTACGTGAATGCCGACCAGATGACGCCTATCGATAGCACCGTAGGCGTGACGGGGGAGGTACGTAAGGTGGACGGCACCCCATTCGACTTCCGCACGGCTCATGCCATGGCAGAAGAGATCAATAAGGATGATGAACAGATTAAGTTCGCCAACGGCATAGACCACAACTTCGTGCTGAATACGGCAGGCGATATCAGTCAGAAGGCTGCCAGCCTCTACTGCCCAGAGACGGGCATCAAGTTGGATGTCTATACCAACGAACCTGGCATTCAGGTGTATACGGGCAACTTCCTGAATGGTCGTGTGAAGGGCAAGAAGGGCATCGCCTACAATCAGCGCACTGCCACCTGTCTGGAGACGCAGAAGTTCCCCAACACGCCTAATCATCCAGAATGGCCAAGTGCCACACTGGAGCCAGGGCAGACGTATCATAGCGAGTGTATTTACAAGTTTTCAATTGAGAATTGAGAATCATAATTTATAATCTGAAAATGAATAGCATCAGTCAAGCCATTGCACAATCGGGATTCCATTCCATTGACTTTATCATCCTGATTATCTACCTTATTATACTGGTCAGCCTCGGATTGTTCCTCAGTCGGAAGAAAGACGGCAAGGAACGCAGTGCCAACGATTATTTCTTAGCCGGTAACACCTTGACATGGTGGGCGGTAGGTGCCTCACTCATCGCAGCGAACATCTCCGCAGAGCAGTTCATCGGTATGTCGGGCACGGGCTACCGCGACGGTATAGCCATCGCTGCCTATGAGGTGATGGCGGCCATCACGCTGGTGGTGATAGGTAAGTTCCTCCTTCCAGTGATGCTCAACCAGAAGATCATGACCATACCGCAGTTCCTACGCGAACGCTACAACGATGGCGTGGGACTGGCATTCTCCATTCTTTGGTTGTTCCTCTACATCTTCGTGAACCTCACCTCTGTGGCATGGCTGGGTGCACTGGCCATAGAGCAGATACTGGGCTTGCAGGGCGTGGCAGTGAGCATCGGAGGCATGGAGGTTCCCATTCGTATGTTCATCATCTTAGGACTGTATATCATCGCAGGTATCTACTCCATCTATGGCGGATTGTCGTCTGTGGCATGGACCGATGTGCTGCAGGTAACCTTCCTCGTAGGCGGTGGTCTGATTACGGCCTACTTCGCTCTTGTGGCAGCAGCCGACGGAGGGAGCTTCATCGATGGCTTCCAGAAGGTCTATACCTACCTGACGACGGGTCCTCATGAGACCGACGTACACTTCCATCTGGTGATACAGCAGAGCCACAATGCCAGCGCCTTTGCCAACGTGCCAGGTATTGCTGCCGTGGTAGGCGGTGTGTGGCTGACCAACTTAGGTTATTGGGGTTTCAACCAATACATCATCCAGAAGGGTTTGGCTGCCAAGAGCGTGGACGAGGCCAAGAAGGGTCTTATCTTCGCTGGCTTCCTGAAGATATTGATCCCGTTCATCGTGGTGCTGCCAGGTATCTGTGCCTACTACATGCATGAGAATGCATCCCTGATGTCTGGTCTGCAAGGTCAGATCAATGTGGCAGATGATGCTTATCCTTGGCTGATTAGAAACTTCACGCCTACGGGTATTAAGGGCCTCTCCTTTGCAGCCCTGACCGCTGCAGTGATATCTTCCCTGGCCTCTATGTTCAACTCCACCTCCACCCTCTTCACGATGGATATCTACAAGAAATACATCAATAAGAACGCAGGAGATCGCCAGTTGGTAGGTGTAGGCCGTTTGGTAGCACTCTGTTCACTGGTCATCGCCCTGATAGCCGTAAGACCACTGCTTGGCGGACTGGATCAGGCGTTCCAATACATTCAGGAGTATTCTGGTTTCATCTATCCAGGCATCATCATCGTGTTTGGCTTGGGCTTGCTTTGGAAGCGTGCCTCTTCACTGGCAGCTGTATGGACGGCCATCATCACCATTCCGATGGGAGTGCTGTTCAAGGGTTTGATGCCCGAAGTTCCCTTCCAGTTCCGTGCAGGCTATATCTTCATCCTGCTGTTTGTTTTCTTCGTGGTAATGACCTACATGGATAAGAAATACGTGCAATGCGAGCTTCCAAGCGAGAAAGACCAGCACCAGATGCTCTACTGGGCCCATATCCTGGGGGGAGCAGGCTTCTTGATGATGGTGGCAGCTGTCATCGTGATCATTGGAGGATGGGTAGCACCAGAGAATCCTACCTTCTTCTACCTGAACGACATCGGTTTCCAGGCATTCTTCTTCTTTGGGGTGCTGACGGGCTCATCGGCCGTCTGGCTCTACTCCAATTCGAAAGATACCGTACGTGACCCGAAGGCGCTGCCGATAGACCTGCAGTTGTTCTCTACGACGCGTGGCTATACCTATGGAACGCTGGGTATCGGAATCATTACTATAGTGTTGTACGTTTTGTTGTGGTAATTTATGCTTGAGTTATTGAAAGAAAAAGTGTGCGAGGCCAATCTGGAGTTGGTTAAGCACGGCTTAGTCATCTTTACGTGGGGCAATGTCTCGGCCATTGACCGTGCTACGGGATTGGTAGTGATCAAACCCAGCGGAGTGAGCTATGATCACATGAAACCATCGGACATGGTGGTAGTGGACCTTGACGGAAAGGTAGTAGAAGGTACGTTGAGACCTTCTTCAGACACCCCTACCCATGTGGTGCTCTATCGGGCTTTCCCTGAGATAGGAGGCGTGGTACACACCCACTCTACCTATGCCACTGCTTGGGCTCAGGCAGGCTTGGATATTCCGAACATCGGAACCACCCATGCCGACTACTTCCACCACGACATCCCCTGTACGGCAGATATGACCGAAGCAGAGGTGAAGGGCAACTATGAGTGGGAGACGGGCAACGTCATCGTGAAGCGTTTTGAAGGCATGAATCCAAACGACACCCCTGGAGTGCTGGTGAAGAATCATGGTCCCGTCACCTGGGGCAAGGATGCCGCTGAAGCGGTGCATAATGCCGTGGTGCTGGAACAAGTGGCCAAGATGGCATTCATTGCCAAGAGCGTGAATCCAAACCTCACCATGAATCCGCTCCTGATAGAGAAGCACTACAGCCGTAAGCATGGACCTGGGGCGTATTATGGTCAAAAATGAAAATTAATAATAAAAACATAAAGACATGAAAAACATTTTTGAAAATTTTGAAATTTGGTGGGTAACTGGTGCACAACTCCTGTACGGAGGTGACGCAGTGGTTGCAGTAGATGGACACTCAAAGGAGATGGTGGAAGGCTTGAACGCCTCTGGCAACATCCCAGTGAAGATTGTTTATAAAGGCACAGCCAACTCCTCAAAGGAAGTGGAGGCTGTGATGAAAGCTGCCAATAATGACGAGCGTTGCGTGGGTATCATTACCTGGATGCATACCTTCTCTCCTGCCAAGATGTGGATCAAAGGACTCCAGGCTCTGCAGAAGCCACTGCTCCATTTCCACACACAGTATAATGCAGAGATTCCATGGGGCGAGATCGACATGGACTTCATGAACCTGAACCAAAGTGCTCATGGTGACATAGAGTTCGGACATATCTGCACCCGTATGCGTGTGCCAAGAAAGGTGGTTTGCGGCTATTGGAAGAATGAAGACGTGCAGCAGAAGATTGCCATTTGGGCACGTGTAGCAGCTGGTGTGGCTGATGCCAAGAACACACGCTGCTTGATGTTCGGTATGAACATGAACAACGTGGCCGTGACAGATGGCGACCGTGTGGAGTTCGAACAGCGCCTGGGCTACCACGTGGATTACTATCCCGTAAGCTCACTGATGGAATATTATAAGAAAGTGACTGATGCAGAGGCTGAGGCACTGGTTGAGGAATACAAGAAACTCTATACCATCAAGATAGACGAGAGTGGCGAGAAAGTCTATTGGGAGAAGGTGAAGAACAGTGCAAAGGCAGAGATCGCCCTTCGTAGAGTACTGAAGGACGAGAATGCAACAGCTTTCACCACCAACTTTGACGACTTAGGCGATGCAGACATCGATGCTCCTGACTTCTGTGGGTTCGACCAGATTCCTGGTCTGGCCTCTCAGCGTCTGATGCAGGAAGGTTACGGCTTCGGAGCAGAGGGAGACTGGAAGACAGCCTGTCTCTATCGCACGCTCTGGATCATTCAGCAGGGATTGCCAAAGGGTTGCTCTTTCCTTGAGGACTATACGCTCAACTTTGCTGGCGATCGCTCTTCTTGTCTGCAGAGCCACATGCTGGAGATCTGTCCGCTCATCGCTACAGACAAGCCAAAGTTGGAAGTACACTTCCTCGGCATCGGCATCCGCAAGCAACAGACAGCCCGTCTGGTCTTCACCTCCAAGGTGGGACATGGCATCAAGGCCACAGTGGTTGATCTCGGCAATCGCTTCCGTCTGATCTCACAAGAGGTGGAGTGCATCGAGCCTAAGCCAATGCCACACCTGCCAGTAGCATCGGCATTGTGGGTGCCACAGCCTACTTTCGAGATAGGTGCAGGCGCATGGATCCTTGCTGGAGGTACACACCACAGTGCTTTCTCTTACGACATCACAGAGGAGTATTGGGATGACTTTGCTGAAATGCTCGGCATAGAATATGTCCGCATCAACAAGCAGACGAACCTCGTGGACTTCAAGCAGCAGCTAAAGAACAACGAAGTGTACTACATGCTGAATAAGGCACTGAAATAAAATAGAATACTATGACTCTAGACGACAGATATGTAATAGGATTAGACTATGGCAGTGATTCAGCACGTGCCTTAGTCGTGAACGCTTATACGGGCGAAACACTCGCCACCAGCGTGAAATACTATCCTCGCTGGACAAAAGGACTGTATTGCGTCCCTTCCAAGAATCAATACCGCCAGCATCCGCTAGACTATCTGGAGGTATTGGAGGCTACCATCAAGGAGGCTTTGGCTCAATGCGATCCTGATGTAGCTCAGAAGGTGGTTGGCATCGCTTTCGATACCACTGGCAGTACGCCATGTTTTACAGACGAGACTGGCACTCCCCTCGCCATGCTGCCAGAGTTTGCAGATAACCCCAATGCCATGTTCGTGCTTTGGAAAGACCACACGGCGGTAAAGGAAGCTGCTGAAATCAACGAGCTTTGCAAGCGTTGGCACACCGACTATACGGCTTATGAAGGCGGTATCTATAGCTCTGAATGGTATTGGGCTAAGGCCCTCCATGTGCTGCGTGAGGACGAAGCAGTGAGAGCCAAGGCTTATAGCATCGTGGAGCATTGCGAATGGCTTCCTGCCATCCTCACAGGAGTAAAGAAGAGTAGTGACATCGTTCGTAGTCGCTGTGCTTGTGGTCATAAGACCATGTGGCATCCTCAGTGGGGCGGACTTCCAGAGGAAGAGTTCCTCACTACCCTCTCTCCATTGCTGAAAGGCTTCCGTGATCGACTCTTCACACACACCGAAACAGCCGACAAGCCTGTGGGACACCTCACCGAAGAATGGGCTGAGCGTCTGGGATTATCTACAAAGGTGGTTGTTGCAGGAGGAGCGTTCGATTGTCACATGGGTGCCGTAGGTGCCAATATCACTCCTCATACCTTCGTACGTGTAATAGGTACATCAACTTGCGACATCATGGTATCCAGCTATGAAGAGATAGGCGGCAAACAGATTCAGGGTATCTGCGGACAGGTAGATGGTTCTGTGATTCCTGGTATGGTAGGCTTGGAAGCTGGTCAGTCTGGCTTCGGAGATATCTATGCCTGGTTCCGTCGCCTCCTGTCATACCCTCTGAAGAAAATCATAGCCAATACCGGACTGATAGATGAAGAAACTAAGAATATGCTCATCAAGGAGACCGTAGACAGCATCTTCCC
>JAEEGH010016262.1_pt1 | contig 16025 bp, 11 predicted proteins | sample 9134181 | NCBI WGS metagenome assembly JAEEGH01 (sample SAMN16246544, study PRJNA631951) | gut metagenome | biome: gut microbiome; feature: rumen; material: DP-attached | host: Bos | place: Iran: Karaj | collected 2018-10
GTACAGGCAGTCGTGCGTGTTATCATAAACGATGTTGCCGATACGCTGGTAATTCTTGCGCTTCACCACGCGGTTCTGCTGCAGGTCGTACACCTCCAGTCCGCGCCATTTACCATTGTTGGTGGTATAGATGATGCGCTGATGGCGCGTGTCGAGCGCCACGTAGGCAGGATCGTAGAGCGTGGGGCCATTCAGGTTGTGCAGTTTGCGCTGCTTGCCTGTAGCCAGGTCGATTTCGGCGATATGAGCCAACTTGCCTGGGGCATTCATGGCTGCGTAGGCCTTCCCGCTCACAGAGTCGTAAACCAGCGGCGATACCGAGCCAAGCGGTTTGGATGTGATGGGCGTTGTGGGTGTAACGGGATACTGCCGGATGGTAGCCAGATTGGCCTGCTGATGGCGCTGCTCGTCCTGCTTCCAGTCGTTCCACACCTTGGGCAGCGACTGACCGTAGATTTTCTTAAACTGACTGCCGAAGAACGTGCGACTATCAGCCGTACGATTGTAAAAGGCTATCAGTTTGTCGTAACCGTAGTTTTTGGTCAGATAGTTCACAAATCGCGTACCATACAGATAGGCGTTGGCCCCCACCTGGAAGTCCATGGTAGAGCCTTCGGTCTCGAGTCCTACCACCGAGAATAGTTTTTCGCCATCGGCAATGATACTGCGAAAGTACATCTCGTCGTAGCCACCGAGTGCACGGCCTACGCCTCCGCCGAGCCATGTTTCCATAAAACAGGCGATACCCTCGTGATACCAGCGGGGTGCGTACCAGCGGGGCACGCACAGATAGCTCCACAGGGCCGAAATGGGCTGGGTATTATCGGTACACACCTTCGTGCCAAACAAACTGCGCCAATGCTTGTCGCGCAGATTGTATTTATCGGTCATCACGGTGTGGGTGTACTCATGCTTAAACAGCTGGCGGTATCGCTCGCCCGACGGTGCCACATAGTACGACATGTTGAGCGGTGCCATACCAATCTGGATGATCGACCGTGGCAGTGGCGTGGCTCCGCCGTTACCATCGTCCTCCCAGTCGGTCAGCAGTAGCAGTGGCGCTTCAGACTGATAAACCGAGTCGGTGGTCCATATCTGCTGATGCAACGCCTTGCCCAACTGAAAGTTTCGCATCATGTGAGGAATGTAGCGCGACAGGTTCTGATCGAAGAACACCAGGGTAGCTTCGTCGGTACGATACTGGAAATAAGTCTGATTCTGCCCCTGAGTCAACATCGGGAGCAGAATCAGTATCAGCAAAACAATACGTTTAAACATACTCTGATTGTACACCGTATTGCTTGTTCTATTTTTCTTTTTTGATAGGAGGAACAAGCCGATTACCCAGAGCCGTTTGCCCGATAAAGCCATTAATCTGGTTGGGCAGATTAAAATTCATAGCAGCGTTAGCCTGACTCATCAGGGCTGTATTCAAGAGGTACGCATTCAGTTTTTCACTGTTACGGAACCACAAACCCACGCTACCTTTAATCATCCTAGAATTCAGGTTGGTGCTCATACGCAGTTTATTGCAGATCAATGTGTTCAGGCGCATCACCTTCTGTGTAGCATCGGCATACGCACCGAGTGCAGCATCAGCCTTTTCGGATGTCAGCAGGTAGCCCTTCTTATCCAGTGCCTTCAACCCTTCCTGATTGTCTTCGATAGCAGCGGTCAGTTTCTGATAGTCAACCCACTGGTCGCGCACCAGCTTCAACTGGTCGCTACCCTTGGCATTGGCCAGATACTTGTCGGTAGTCTCGATAAACTGGTTAGCCAGTGCATTCTGCTTCTGCAGCTGGGTGTAGGCCAGCGAGGCATTGATGGTGTTCTGTGTCAGTTCGGGGCATTCCTCACCACTCAGAGCTTTTTCCATTTGCTTGCCAACATCGTTCAGCTGTGCATTCACATTGTTAACCATTTTGCCAATCCCATTCATCTTCTGAATCAGCGGTGCATACTCGGCAATCTGGCCAGCCACCTGGTTCGACATGTCAACCAGACTGGCAAACTGCTCAGAGCGTAACTGCATCAAAGCATAAGACATCACCATCGCTTCCTGATAATCCGAATCGGTTCTCAGCAACTCTTCCATATTAGATAACTCCTCAACCTTATCTGCGCGAGAGAAACGATCAACCTTACCAATGTCGCCTTCGGTCTTACTAACGTCAACGGGCCAATTAATTGAATTCGACAACACAAATCCTGCAACAACGACTGCTGCAACAACACTTAGAATAATTAACGATTTCTTCTTCATAACAATATTGCTTTAGGTTATACGGCTGCAAATTTAAGCAAAAAAATGTTACGATGCAAGTTTTTTTAGGAAAATTACACCTTATTATTAATATAATATGGATGCATATGCATTTATTCATGCATATTATCTGCATAAAACCAACAGGCATAGTAAGAGTTCAAGCCGATAAAAACAGAAAATGAAAGCAAATGTTGCGTTTTGCTTACAAGGTGTAATTAAAAAGCATTTTTATACTTTTATATTGATATAAATCAAGCCATCAAGAATAAAAATGCAAAATTTAGGGTTGAAGTGTGATTTTTTTATAATTTTATTTGTTTTTTAGACTTATATACCATAATTTTGCACCTTATCAGAGTTAATATTACAAACGTATAATTAAACAAGAGAGTGAATTTATGAAAAAAAGTCTAACAATGTTGATGGTCAGCCTTTTCCTGTTTGTAGGAACAGCGCTGGCACAGACTAAGATTACTGGTACGGTGCTCTCACAAGAGGACGGTCAGCCCATCATCGGTGCTGCCGTTAAAGTTGTTGGCACAAGTACTGGTATGTTGACAGATGTAAACGGTAAGTTCTCACTGACACTGCCAGAGGGTAAGAAGTCACTGACGATTTCTTATCTTGGCTTTGAGAGCAAGACTGTAAACGCCAAGAACGGTATGCGCGTTTTCCTGAAGGCCGACGCACAGGTTGTTGACGAGGTTATCGTAGTAGCCTTCGGTCAGCAGAAGAAGTCAGCGTTCACAGGTTCAGCTGCAGTAGTAAACTCAGAAGACCTGAAGAAGCACACCGTATCTAACGTAACCAACGCACTTGCCGGTTCGGTAGCTGGTTTGCAGTTGCGTGGTGGTTCTGGTGCTCCAGGTGCCGGCAATGCCAGCATCAGCATCCGTGGTATCAGCTCGCTTTATAGCGACACTACCCCACTTGTTATCGTTGATGGTGCACCTTATCCCGCATCACTGAGCAATATTCCTGCCGAGGATATCGAGTCGGTATCAGTTCTGAAGGATGCTGCCAGTGCAGCTCTGTATGGTGCCCGTGGTTCGAGTGGTGTAATCATCATCACCACCAAGAAGGGTCAGAAGGATCAGACTAAGATTAGCGTTGACGCAAAATGGGGTGCTAACACTCGTGCCGTTCAGGAGTACGATAAGATTACCGATCCTGCTCAGTTCTACGAGGCTTACTACTCTCAGCTCTACAACTATGGCTACTATGGCCAGGGAATGAGCAATGCCGCTGCTAACCAGTGGGCCAACAGCACTATGCTGAACCACCTGGGTTACAATATCTACACAGTGCCCGAGGGCCAGCAGCTTATCGGTCTTGATGGTAAGATTAACCCATCAGCCACCTTGGGCCGCAGCTATACCGATGCCAACACCGGCGAAACATACTACATGACTGCCGACGACTGGGCCGACGCAGCTTACAAGACAGCCCTGCGCCAGGAGTACAACGTAAGCATCTCGTCTGGTAACGAGAAGGCTAGCTTCTACGCCAGTCTGGGTCACCTTGACGAGGATGGTATCATCGAGTACTCAAGCTACAAGCGTACCACAGCCCGTATCAAGGCCGACTATCAGGTTAAGCCTTGGATGAAGCTGGCTGCCAACGTTGGTTATGTACACTCTAAGCAGTACAGTAACCCTAACATGAGTACTGACTGGGGTTCTACTAACTTGATGTACTACACATCTTACATTGCACCTATCTATCCTATCTACGTACGCGTGATCGACCCAGCAACAGGTCAGCCAGTGATCCGTACCGACGAGAACGGCAATCCACACTACGACTATGGTGTGCCAGGTACTAACTATCATGGTGCCAGCCGTGGATTCCTGCAGACAGGTAACCCTCTTGGTTCAAACCGCTATAACGAGACCTATAACATTGGTAACCAGCTGAATGGTAACTTCGCATTGGACATCAATATCCTGAAGAACCTGAAGTTCAACGCCACCAGCACCATCATTCTGGGTCAGACCTCATACTCTTGGTACGACAACGCCCTTTACGGACCAAAGGTTGTAGCTAACGGTGAGTTGAAGAAGGAGCAGATCAACACCCTTCGCCAGAACCACGTTCAGACACTGACTTATGCTCAGGACTTCGGTCTGCACAGCGTTACATTGATGGCAGGTCACGAGTACTGGAATCAGACTTCACGCGACCTCACTGGTCTTGCTCAGGGTGGATTCAGCGCAGATATTAAGGAACTGAATGCTTTTGCCGGTAAGAACCAGGCACAGGTAACCAGCTACACCAACGAGTACAACGTTGAAGGTTACTTTGCTAACGCTCAGTACAGCTACGACGACAAGTACTTCGGAAGCGCTTCATTCCGTCGTGATGCTTCTTCACGCTTTGCCAAGGATCATCGTTGGGGTTCATTCTGGTCAGTAGGTGGTGCATGGATCATCTCTAAGGAGAAGTTTATGCAGAGCACTAAGGGCTGGTTGGATATGCTGAAGATTAAGGCCTCTATCGGACAGCAGGGTAACGATAATACTCAGAACTTTGCTTATGTAGATACTTACACTTTGACTCCAGCTTCTTCTACACAGATGTCGCCTTCATTCCGTCAGATTGGTAACCCCGAAATCACATGGGAGACCCTGACCAATACCAACATCGGTCTTGAGTTCGGTTTGTTCAAGAACCGCATCCAGGGTAGCATCGACTTCTACTACAAGAAGACTACCAACCTGCTGTTCTGGCTGTCAATTCCTGAGTCTGCAGGTACACGTGGTTACTATGGTAACGTAGGTGACATCCGCAACCAGGGTATCGAGTTCAGCGTAACAGCCAACATCATCCGCTCTAAGCTGGTTGACTGGAGTGTATCAGCCAATATCTCTCACAACGCAACCAAGATTCTGAGTCTGCCTGATTCAAAGATTGGTGAGAACGGTGGTTTCTACGAGAGCAACTACTGGTACACAGTAGGTGGCCCATTGAACAACTATATGAACTATGCTTATGCAGGTGTTAACGACAAGGGTGAGGCCCTGTACTACTACGATGAGGATCTGAGTCCTGCTGGTGGTAAGGTTTCAACCAACGTTATCAGCAAGCCTGGTACCAAGAAGAGCGGCACTACAACCCTGATTGGTGAGGCTTCGCGTTATTGCGACAACGGCTCTACCCTGCCAAAGGCATTCGGTGGATTCAGCTCTAACCTGCGTGTAGGCGACTTCGATGCTTCGGTATCATTCGACTATCAGATTGGTGGTAAGGTTTACGATTCAGGCTATGCTAAGCTGATGACTCCTGCCAGCTCTTCTTCTGATGCTGGTTACAACTACCACAAGGACATCCTGAAGGCATGGTCGCCCACCAACACCAACAGCGACATTCCTCGTTTCCAGTATGGCGACCAGTACTCTGCCTACAGTTCTGACCGTTGGCTCACCAACGCCAGCTACCTGAACTTCCAGTCGTTCACTGTTGGCTACACAGTACCTAAGAAGCTCGTTACCCCACTTGGCATCAGCAACATCCGCGTTTATGCTGCGGGCGAGAACCTCTGCTTCTGGTCTGTTCGCAAGGGCTTCGACCCACGCTACTCTTACAAGAGCACAGCTTCTACCAACGTTTATTCACCTGTACGCACAATCTCAGGTGGTGTTCAGCTGACATTCTAAATTATAAAGGAGAGAAGAATATGAAAAATAAGATATTATCAATCATAGCAGCTGGCGCTCTGATGACAGGCGCAACAAGCTGTATCAAGGAGATTGACCCACAGACAAGTTATGCCACAAAAGAGCAGGTGGCTAACGCTCCAGGTGCTTTCGACAACGCCGTTAGCGCCATCACATCAACACTCGCCGGACAGTTTGTTTACGACAGTGGCGACACTCGTGCTAACGACTTCGGACTGCCTGCATTCTTCCTGATGCGCGACGTTTCTGGTCAGGACATTGCTTATCCATACATCAACTGGTTTGGTGCTTGGTATGGTGCCGACCACCTGGGTCCAAGCTGGGCTAACTCACAGTACCCATGGACTTACTACTTTAAGTGGATTAAGAGCTGTAACGAGGTTATCTCGCTGGCTGGCGAGGAACCCGATGCCGATAAGAAGGCTGGCGCAGGTCGCGCTTACTTCTATCGCGCCTACTTCTATCTCGATCTGGCCCGCATGTTCGCTCAGAAGCCTTATGGTGCTGACAAGAATTCGGAGACAGTTCCCATCGTGACCGAGAAGACAGCTGTTGCCGACCTGGCAAACAACCCACGTGCCACTAACGAGGAGATGTATCAGTTCATCCTGAGCGACCTCGACAAGGCCGAGGAATATCTGGCTGGTTACAAACGCGAGAACAAGTATGTACCCGATCAGAGCGTCGTTTACGGTATGAAGGCCCGTGTATATCTTGACATGCAGGATTGGGCTAACGCTGAGAAGTATGCCAAGCAGGCACAAACGGGCTATACCCTTATGAGTGCCGACGAGTACACCGATCAGGAAACTGGTTTCAACACACCTAACGGTGCCTGGATGCTGGGACTTACCTATAAGAGCGACGATCCTAACATCACTAAGAACGACGGTGACTCAAGCTGGGGTTCAATGATGTGTATCGAGATCGACCCTGTAGCTTCTGGTTGCGGTTACGCAGCTAACTACGGTCAGCCATTCTGCATCGACTACCACTTGTATCAGACAATCCCTGCAACCGACTGCCGCAAGAAGTGCTACGTTGACTTTGCTATCGACGATATGGCCACTCGTGCCGAGAAGTTAGAGGCCCTCTCTGCTTACAGTGCACACCCCGACTGGCTGCTCGATGGTTCAGGTACAGCCGCTCATGGTAGAGGTTACATCTATACCGTTGGTGGTCTGCCTCTGAAGTTCCGTGTTGCCGGTGGCGAGGCTGGTCGTGCTAACCAGTACATCGGTTGGGTAGTAGCAGTACCTATGATGCGCGTAGAGGAGATGTACCTGATTGAGGCCGAGGCTGCTGGTATGCAGAACGAGGCTCGTGGTATCGAGTTGCTGACCAAGTTTGCTAAGACTCGCGACGCCAACTACGAGTATGGCACTCACAACGAGGCTTACTACAACACCACTACCTCTAAGTTCCAGAACGAGTGCTGGTGGCAGCGTCGTGTTGAGTTCTGGGGCGAGGGCTTGGCTACATTCGACATCAAGCGCCTCCAGAAGGGTATCATCCGTAGCTATGCAGGTACAAACCACGCCGACCAGTACCAGTGGAACGTAGAGACCACTCCAGAATGGATGAATCTGTGTATCGTACAGACAGAGACCAACTACAACAATGCTTGCACCAACAACCCAGAGCCTATCGCTCCTTCGGGCAACTCTGCTCCATACGCTTGGTAATTCATGTTATAACCACTTAAAAGATGAACAAAATGAAAAAGTATTTATATAACATCATGTTCGCCTTCGTTGGAATACTTGCCCTCACGGCTTGTAAAGAAGAGAAGGGAACAGAGCCCGGAACCGACAGCAATCCTGTTGTAACCATCTATCAGTATGATGCTCAGCTGCCTTTGAGCGCCGACAACGATTGCGTTGTACGCGTGGCAGCCAACAGTTCTGTTGAGTCGGCCTACTATCTGGCCGAGAAAGCCGACGACAAAGCCGCTCGCAATCTTGCACCCGATGCTTATGCCGACTATGTAGTAAGCAATGGTACAAAGATCGACAACCTGTCGGCAGGTAACCCTGTAGATCTGACCCTTACCGGTATGATGGGCGACTACGTTATCACCGTTGTAGGTGTTAAAGGTAGCACCAAGTACGCTACCGAGACTTCGTTCAAGGGTCTCGACTGGCGCGATATCGCAACTGGTACCTACACCTTCGCTAAGCCAGCCGCAACAGGCATGTCGTCAAACAAAGCCACCCTGCAGTACTGTGCTAACGTAGATGGCTTGTACCGTATCAAAGACGTATTTGGCGCTGGCTACTCACTGAAGTTCACCGGTACAGGCAAGAAGGTTCCCTACGCCACTGGCTACTTCGAGATTGTACGCGTAGCGGCTCAGCCTATTGGTTACAGCTATCGTACCTATGGTGAGGTAAGCGTTCGCGACGTTGCTACCTGGCAGAATTCAGACGACTATCTGGACAACGCCATGTACGACAATGGCTATTGCTCCTTCTGGGTACAGTACTTCGTATCTGCCGGTAGCCTTGGCTACGGTTACGATGAGTTTGTTCCTGAGTGATCTGCAGGACGTATGAAAGAGTAACAATCTCTCTTTTTAATAATTGTCCCCCCGCAAAACCATGTGAATGGCCCGCGGGGGGATTTCTTTTTTTCTAACTGTAGCACTGTAGCGGTGTAGCAGTTTCGGTTTCTACATGCCCATGCAGCTGGTCGTGCCCAGGGCGGTTACTATCGCCGTTGCGATACTTGCAATCATCTGTACGATGAACTTCAGGGTTTCTTTCTTACTCATAATGGTCAATGTTCAATGGTCAATGTTCAATGGTCAATGTTCAATGATGAATGGTGGGGCTTGCGCCCCAACCATCAATCTCCGATTGGCTCGTGGCTGCCGCCACCCTGGTTGCCGCCGGTGTTCTGACCGTTGCCACCGGTGTTACCGTTGTCGGTGGTGTTGCCGCTCTCAGGGTCCTCGATGTCGCCGCTGTCGCCACTGGTTACGCGCTTCAGTACGGTGCCGTCCTCGTCAAGGCAGGTAATCTGGATGCTGGTGTTCTTCAGCTCGTCCTTCACATCCACCGATGGGGTGAACACAATGCGACGGGTGGTAATCAGTCCGGTCTTCACGTCGTCGAGCTTCTCAACGGCCTTGGCGCGCACGCCGAAACGCATGGTTCCCAGTCCGGGCACGGGTACCGAATGGCCCTCGGTGGCCCAGGTACGGATAACGGCGCCTGCTGCCTCCCATGCAGCCTTGATAACACCTGCGCTAATGCCCGAGTGGGTGGCTGCCTCGGTAAACACCTTCTTCTCGGCGATGGCGCTGTACAGGTCGGGGCGCATCACGAAACGCTTGGCCCCAGGGTTCTTGCCGATCTTAAGCTCTCGGCGCTGTGCAATAATTTTAATACTCATAGGCTTAGTAAAATTAAAAAATTAAAGAATTAAAGAATTAAAAAATTAAAGAATTAAAAAATGTAATAATTATAGGATTGTAAATAATTTTTAAATTTTATCATTTTTACATTTTTACATTGTTCTGAGTTCGGGTTCGGGCGGGTATTAACCCTGCAGGGTGCTACGATTAAAAGTAACAATTGCTACTATTAATCTTCGCCGCTCGAGCTTCGCTCGCTTGGCTTGTCCAAGAAATCTGGGGATTAATGTCGCCCTCAAGCCTCCCTCATTTTAACGCTACAAAGGTACGATATTTTGATTGCGGTTCACGAATAGCCGACCTACTTTTTTGCGAAAAATCACTGCGCGCGCCGCCACCATCCACGGGCCCGCTACGCGCTACAGCGCTACAGTTAGTTTTAGCCCCATCGCACACCATTATTTACTTCTATATTTATATATATAAATATAGGTACTAAAGTTAGCATGCACTACCCCACCATTTCTAACTGTAGCACTGCAACGCGTAGCACACAATAGGCATATATTTACATCAAATATAAAGTAGAATTATTATAAAGTAGAATTATATTCTTAATTTTACCTAAAATATTTGGTTGGAAAGCCTAAACTGCGTATCTTTGCGACACAATATAAATTACTAGAGATATGGAGTTTGTTGACAGACAGAAGGAATTTTCACGCTTGCAGGCTGCTCTAGAGAGAGAGAAGCCTCAGTTTATAGTGGTTTATGGACGTAGACGAATTGGAAAGTCGACACTGATAAAAAAGGTGTTGGACTTTGAACGTGGCGACATTTATTTCTTGGCTGATAAAACCACAGAGCCAAGTCAACGCCAGCTTTTTTCGTCACTTATCGACATGAGTATCGAAGGCTTCAGCATGGCTAACTATCCCAACTGGGAATCGCTGTTGCTAAGTTTAAACAGGTCTGTCAGTCACCGCATAACCGTTTGCCTGGATGAATTTCCATATCTTGTAAAAAGTTGTCCTGCCTTGCCATCAATATTACAGAGACTAATTGACGACAAAAAATTGAAATATGATCTGATAATCTGTGGATCATCGCAACAGATGATGCAAGGTTTTGTACTAGATAGCACAGAGCCTTTATATGGTCGCGCTGACGAAATAATGAAAATGAAACCTATCGCCCCTACTTTTATTGGTCAGGCGCTTGGATGTGATGCGGAACAGGCTGTTAGAGAGTATGCTGTTTGGGGCGGTGTTCCAAGATACTGGGAACTGCGCGAAAACTACGGAAGCTTGCATGAGGCAATAGAAAACCTGATGCTTACATCCGAAGGAACACTTTATGATGAGCCATCACGCCTACTGCAGGATGAAATGCGCGATACAGTACAAGCCTCATCTATATTATCGTATATAGGCAATGGCGCAAACAAACTCTCTGAAATTGCTGCTCGTGCCGAGAAACAGGCAACAGATATCACTCCCCAGTTGTCGCGACTGCGCGAGCTTGGCTTTATTATTAAAGAGGTACCATTTGGCGAAAGCGAAAAGAAAAGCAAAAAGGGGGTGTATCACATATCCGATCCTTTGTTGTGTTTCCATTATCGATATGTACTACCTTATCGCTCGCTCATTGAGTTGGGTAATAGTGCTGCAGTATTGGATGTTTTTAAGAAAACAGAGAACGAATATGTTAGCATGGTTTGGGAAGAACTATGCCGAAACCATATCAGTTCACAGGGTGTTGATGGCATATTATATAAATTAGCATCTCGCTGGTGGGGCAGTTATTATAACGAAGACAAGGGAGAATATATACCTGTAGAACTTGATGTTGTAGCCGAATCGTTTGATGGTAAGCACCTGTTCATAGGCGAGTGTAAATGGCAAGAGCATATAGATGCAAGCGAGGAACTATCACGATTACAGACAATAGCAAAGGGGCTACCTTTTGCCAAAGGACACGAAATACACTATGGTCTATTCTTAAAAGAAATGCCCAAAAACGCTGAAGCTGCAAGGATTTACTATCCTGCTGATGTAATGGAGAAATAAGCAGTAAAACGTCCCTTTATTAGGTTTTATTCGAAAAAAAAATTTTTTTATCCCTTAAATTTTCTGCATTTTGTGCCGGAAATTGAAGGATTCTTATTATCTTTGCAGCCGTTTGGTGACCCGTGGAACGGCACCGACTATGGAATTAATTGATTTAAAACTTTAAAAAAGAAAGACATGAGAAATTACGGAAGCATCGGTCAGTGGCCGATGGGATTGGTGTGCGACACACCCGTGCCCTACTACGAGGTAGGAGTAAGTTGCGGTTTGCCTAACGAGATGGGCCAACTGCCACCCGAGATGATTCTTTTGCCCAGCGAGATTACGCGCGGGCGCAGTGTGTTTATCGTAGATGCCGATGGCGATTCGATGACCGGCGTGGGTATTTACAGCGGCGACCAGATACTGATTGAGAGCACGCAACGGATAAACAGCGGCGAGGTGATAATGGCGAGCATCGACGGCGAGGAGCTGTTGAAAGTGTATTACGTTGACGACACGGGCCGCCACTGGCTGTTGCCCGCCAACGATAAGTACCAGCCATGCGAACTAACGGCCGATATGAATGTGCGCATCTGCGGGCGCATGGTGTGCAACCTGAGTGCGCCGCACGTATCGGTGAAGCACTGTGGCGAGGTGGTACGCCAGTTTAAAGCCAAGCAGAAGCAGCACCAGCCCGACGTATATGAGCGCCTGACCGAAGCCGTTACCCAGTGCAGCCATCTGTTCTGGGCAGCGTCGGCCTGGGCAGTGGTGTATTGCGTGATGCGCGATAAATACAGTTATGACAAGCCAGTTGCCGAGTTTGAGCGTATGGCCCAGGCCTTAAAGCTAACCGCTACGTTTAGGTTTGTATGTGGCGAAGGCAGTGTGCAGCGCACCATCAGTAATCATGAGTACATGCGAAAGAGTATCGACAAGTGGGAGGAGCAGGGTGCTGCCGACCGCGAACTGAAGCTGATGACGGTTTTAATTAAAGAATTGGCTTAGTTTTACCGAACCTGTTACCGAACTTCGGTAAGTATTAGTACTAAAGTTACCGAAACCTACAACACTTACCGAAAACTGTTACCGAATGCGTTCCAAGAAATTGGAGCGCATTATTTTTTGCCATACTTTTGCCACCGCAAACAAGTTGCGATGGCGAGCGTGATTCAGTTCACGAGTGTTCTTTGACTTACTGCCACACCAACCCGACTCGGAACGGCCGAGCGGATTTTATGCCCCCAAAAATATTATTTACAATTTAAAATACACACACAATTATGGAAACAATGATTATTAAAACAGTAAACGACAACCAACACATGATGACTTCGCTGGAAATAGCTGAAGTAACTGGTAAGAACCACAAAGATGTACTCAAGGCCATCCGAAAAATGGAACAAGCTTGGGTGGATGTATGTGGGCGCAAATTTGCGCTGACATCGAGAACCGTGGTTCAGCCCAACGGCGGAACGCGCGAGGTACCCTGCTATCAGCTAACCAAAACCGAGTGCCTCTACATCGCCACGAAGTTTAACGATGAGCAGCGTGCCAAGTTGGTGCTGCGCTGGGAACAATTGGAACTGCAGGAGCTGGAACGTAAGCAGCAGCTGGCACTGCCAAGTCCGAAGAAGATTCTGGCGCTGGCCGATGAGATTATCGGCGAGGGGCTGCGACTGCTGAACGAGCCAGCAGAAGATACGTTGACGGCTACCCAGGTGGCCAAGACGTTTAACATGACCACCTTAGACTTTAACGCCATACTGCGCGACATGGGCATACAGTACCGCCGCGATGGCCACTGGAACATCAGCGACGATCTGGCCGACCGCAATCTCACGCGCTTGCGCACGCACGTATCCTATAGCTTAAAGGGCGTGAAGAAGATAAAGACCTACATGACGTGGACCCTTGATGGTGTAAGATTTTTGAATGCTAAACTTGGTTATCCTAACTTCTAACATTGACCATTATGAGTGTATATACATTGAACAACGACGGGGTGAAGATGATGCGCCCCGTACATTCTAGAGAGGAGTATTTGGCGCTACGCAACGGCGGGCGCCAGATGGAGTACATGAGGCGCATACGTGCTGGCGAGGAGCGACTGAAATCGGAACTGGTGCAGATGAACTACAGCTGCCTGCCCAACGACGACGGTACGCTGAAAGGCAGCAAGCGCATGAGCACCACCGTAGGCATGGATATCGACCACCTTACAGCCGAAGAGATGCCGGCCGTGCGCGAGCGTATTCTGGCCAAGAAAGATGAGCTGGGACTGAAGATGCTTGAGGAGAGTGCCCGTGGCTGTGGTTACCACCTGGTGTTTGCCCGCCGCCCCGAACTGAGCCAGGAGGAGAACCTGAAATGGGCCTCAGACCTGCTAAATGTGCCATACGACAAGCAGGCCAAGGATATCACGCGTGTGTTCTTTACAACTACTGAGGCAGAATTGCTATATCTGGATGATGCGATCTTTGAAATCGGCGAAGCGGCTGATACAGTGATACAGTGTGACAGTTTAATTTCTTTGCCTACCCCCACTTACGATGCCGCTGCCACCTACAACGGCACGCCGTTTACCGAGATTATTGCCAAATACTGGGAGCTGTACAACGGTGGCAAGGCGCCTACGGTGGGCGATAGGAATGCGCTTACCTTTGAGTTGGCCGTTACCCTGCGATCTATCTGCGGCTACGACCTCAGTAAGCTGACGGCCGTAATACCCAACTACTGGGCGGCGCCCGACGGCACCTGCAGCGAGGCTGATGTGACCGAGTATTGCAAGACGCTTGAGAACGCCCTGAAAGAGCCGCGTAAGGGTATGCCGTACCGACTGAAACAGGTGCTGCAAGCACTTAAATCGCAGGCAGGCATCAAGGCCTGTGGCGGCACCATGACCGCACCGCCACCCATGCCGAAGAAACTACCACCGCTTATAAAACTGCTTACCAAAAACGTGCCATGGTATTACAAACCTGCCGTGGCCAGCGCCGTATTCCCCGCATTGGGTGCCCATCTGCACGGCGTAAAATTCCGCTATTGGGATAACGTTGAGCACGAGGCTACGTTTATGAATCTGCTGGTGGGTCGCCAATCCATCGGTAAGGGCTCGATAAAAAAGCCTATCGATTACATTATGGAGGACATTAAGCAGCGCGACCAGCCCAACCGTGAGCGCGAGGCTGAGTGGAAACGCAAGAATCCACCTGGCAAGCAGAAGAAGGACCCGCGCCCTGCGGATATCTGCATTCAGATGCTGATTGATAACCTGACCGATGCGGTGTTTAACCAGCGCATAGTAGATGTTAACAACAACGGCGAGCGTTACATTTTTACCATCGTAGATGAGGTGGAGGCGCTCAAGAAGGTAACATCTAAATGCTCGGTTGATGAAGTGGGCTTGCTGATACGTAAGGCCTTTGATAATTCGCTGGCTGGTCAGGAGCGCGTGGGTGCCGATAGTGTATCGGGTATTGCTCCGCTCAGATGGAACTTCAATGCCAGCACCACGCCGCCAAACGCCCGTAAGTTCTTCTATAAGATGGTGAACGATGGTACCGTGGGCCGACTGGATGTGGCCACCATCATCCGTAATGATGACGACGACGAGCCGCCTATTCAGGGCATCTACGACGAGCAGTTTGCTGCCGAACTGAAGCCTTATATCGACCGGTTGGAGGCTGCCAACGGACTGATAGAGTGCCCGCAGGCCAAGAAGCTTGCCCTCGACATCCGTATAGAAAACAAGGAGGCTGCCAAGCTGTTCGAGAGCGAGGCCTATCGCGTGCTGTCGTATCGTGCCAACGTTATCTCGTGGCTAAAAGGCATGCTGCTGTATGTGGCCCACGGCTATAGATGGGACAAGACGATAGCTGACTTTGTGCGTTGGAGCGAGCAGTATAACCTGTGGTGCAAGATGCTGTACTTTGGCGACCAGCTGGAGAAGGAGCTGCGCGAGGAGGTAGAGATACAGCGCCGCTCGGGACCCAAGAACCTGTTGCGCCTGCTGCCCGATGAGTTTACCCGCGAGCAGTATATGCTGATGCGCCAACAGCAGGGTAGGGCGGGCGATGGCGACAGTGCCCTGCGCCAATGGCAAACCCGCGGCCATCTGGTGTACGACGAGGTGAGTCGTCGCTATTGTAAAACCGAGCAGTTTAAACAAAAATACGCCAACCTATGATACAAGTAGATAATACCCGCGAATGCTTTGTGCAGCTCTGGCTACGGCTGGAGCGCACAAGGCGCCTGCTTGGCATGCAGTGCAAACGCTACTGCATACGTAACATACTGAAAGCGTGGTTCGGTGGTGAGGCTACCGATGATATGATTTGGGAGGTATGCCACCTGTGCGAGCAGGAAGGTTGGAACGAGTTGCCTCTGCCCAGTCTCTATCCGCGCAAGCACCGCGAACTGCTGCGCGCTATCGTGGCCGTGTGCACAGGCATCAGCTTTTGGAAAATAAATCTGAAAGTTCTCGATGCCGCCTACAGCGAGGCATTCCCCCATAGTACACCGCTGAATGTAAACAAGAAGAAACGCTGAAAAATACAGTGTGACAGTGTGACAATTAAAAACACCCTGCTTCATGTTACTGAGGCAGGGTGTTTTGGTATTTAGGGGCCGACCCTGGGGTTAATACTGACGCAGGGCGGCAATCAACTCGC
>JAEEGH010016267.1_pt1 | contig 16022 bp, 13 predicted proteins | sample 9134181 | NCBI WGS metagenome assembly JAEEGH01 (sample SAMN16246544, study PRJNA631951) | gut metagenome | biome: gut microbiome; feature: rumen; material: DP-attached | host: Bos | place: Iran: Karaj | collected 2018-10
GATAACCACGAATACGCACTCTAGAATCTCGACAGAAAAGAGACGAACGTTCAGATCCACCATGTACAGAGCAGACTGACAGCACATTTAGAGTCCCTTGGTAAGTAAGGGACGGCTATAATGCAGGGATAAAATTATAATTAGACTTATGGTAAAAAGATTGTTTATTGCAACGCTTGTTGCAATCAGCCCCCTGTTGGCTGTTGCACAAGGCCTGATCACAGGACACATCACCGATGTCCGTACAGGTGAACCGTTGATTGGAGCTTCGGTGATTGTGAAATCAGAAAAGGGTCAGGGTGTCGTGACCGACATCGACGGCAACTTCTCCCTCCAGACCAAAGTGGAGGCCCCGCTGACCCTGAGAGTGGAATATGTAGGCTATCGTCCTCTCGATGTGGATGTGTATGACTTCGAGGAGCCTGTGGAGATCAGTCTGATAGATAATGCCAGCCGTCTGAACGAGGTGGTGGTCGTAGGTTATGGTGCCCAGAAGCGCTTGGAGCTGACCAGTAGCATCTCGTCTGTGGGCGAAGACCTGTTGAAGCAGCAGAACACCTCCGTTGAGGGAGCCCTTCAAGGAGCCGTAGCTGGTCTGAATGTGACGACCACCAGCGGTCAGCCTGGTGCTGCAAGCATCATCAGAGTACGTGGCGGTAATTCCATTACAGGCGGTAATGAACCCCTCTATGTCATCGACGGTTTTATCGTGTATAACGACCCTGCTGCCAACCGTACTGGTGCCAGAACCAGTGACGCCACGCTCGACCCGCTGTCGTTCCTGAATCCCTCAGACATCGAGAGCATCGAGGTGTTGAAAGATGTCGCTGCCACCGCTATCTATGGAACGCGTGGTGCCAACGGTGTGATTATCATCACTACGAAGAAAGGCTCTCACGGCAAGAACAACATCAGTTATAACGCCAGCTTCGGATGGAGCAGCATCGGCAAGAAACTGAACTATCTCGACGCCTGGCAATGGGCAGACATCTGGAACGAACTCTACCAGAACGGTGAGATCGGCTACGGTCTGGATACTCCCACAGCCACCTACGACTGGCAGGATGCTGCCCTCCGTACAGGTTTCCAGCAGGAGCACCAGCTCTCGGCTGTGGGTGGTGACGAGATATCCCGTTACAGCATCAGCGGCAGTTATAAGAGTCAGGAGGGTATCGTGAAGGGTACAGACCTGACACGCTATTCTGGTCGCATCAACTATGAGCGTAACGTGTTCAAGACCCTGTTGGTGGGTTTGAATGCCAATGCCGCCTATAACAAGGTGAATGGCGTGGCCAACAACAGCGGTAGCATGTTCGCCCCCAGTCCCTGGTATGCCGCCATCTCGCACACGCCTTATACCTCTATATATAATGCCGACGGTACGTTCAACTACGATCCCACACCGACGAGTGTGGACATCTACAACGGCAAGGTGGGCAACCCCATCAGTGACTTGGAGAACACAAAGGCCGAGACGGAGAATACCCGTATCATCGGCACTGCCTTTGCCGAGTGGACCATTATCCCCCAGCTGAAGCTGAGAGCCAGTATCGGTGCCGACCTCTCCAACACCCGCCAGAGCTACTATGCACCGAGCTATACCACCAGCGGACTGGCCAACAACGGCTATGCCTCCGTGGGACAGACGAAGACCAACACGTGGCAGACGGAATATACCGCTACCTATAGCAATGTGTTCAAGCGCGTCCATTCGCTGACGGCGCTGGCAGGCTATACGGCACAGTCAACAGATCGCAGCAGTATCGCCACGACGGCCTACGGCTTCAGCAACGATGCCACGGGCTATGACAACTTAGGAGCTGCCGCCACCACACAGCCATCGAAGAGCAGCCATTATGTTTCGACGCTCCAGTCGTGGATCGGTCGTGTGAACTATAGCTATGACTCCCGTTACAACGCCTCGCTGACACTCCGAGCTGACGGTAGCAGCCGCTTCGCGAAAGACCATCGTTGGGGATGGTTCCCCTCGTTAGGTGCCTCTTGGAACATCGACCGTGAGAAGTGGGTACATCTGGGTAAGAACGTGGATTTCATCCAACTGCGTGCCTCCATCGGTACGGTGGGTAATCAGGAGATCGGCGACTATCAGTTTGCTGCCAATGTGGAGCCCCGCACAGTGGTTATCGACGGTATGAAAGCCACCAGCTATATCATCGCCAACAAGTCGAACCCCGACCTGAAGTGGGAGACCACCACCTCTTATAATATAGGTCTGAGCACGGGCTTCTTCCAGAACCGTCTGACGGTGACCTTCGATGCCTACTATAAGAAGACCAACGACCTGCTGTTGGATGTGCCTGTGGAGCAGGTGACGGGATTCTCGACGGTGCTGCGTAATGTGGGCAGTGTGACGAACAAAGGTGTGGAGCTGGAGGTCGGCGGTGTGCTGATAGACCGTAAGGACCTGAAGTGGAACGTGAATGCCAACATCGCCCACAACAAGAACGAGGTGACCTCGTTGGGCGACTCGGAGTATTTCATCCCCAGTTTCTCCAGTGTCGGTACCTTGCAGTATATCGATCCGCTGATTGTGAAGGTGGGTGAGTCCCTCGGCACCTTCTACGGCTATCGCTTCAAGGGCATCATCCAGAGTGATGAGGAATGGTGTTGCCTGCCCTCACAGACCATCTCGGTGGTGGAGCCTGGTAATCCGAAGTTCGAGGATGTCAATGGCGACAACGTCGTGAACGAGCAGGACCGTGTGGTCTTGGGTAACATCCAGCCGGATTTCACTTACGGTTTCAATACGAAGGTGACCTATAAGAATCTGGACTTCTTCCTGAGCCTGAGCGGCAGTTATGGCAACAAGCTCTTCAACGCCCTCGCCTGTCGTCTGGACCGTGGTAACGGCTATTACTATAACCCGTTGGCAGAGGTGGCCGACCGTTGGACGCCCACCAACCCCAGCAACACCATCCAGAAGGCCAGCAGCGCCACCTCGATCTATGCCGACGACCGCTTTGTGGAGGATGCCAGTTACCTGAAGTTCCGTAACATTCAGTTGGGTTACACAATCCCCCTGAAGCAGATCACCCGCGATGCGAAGGTTCGTCTGTATGTCGCGCTGCAGAACTTCTTCACCATCACCAGTTATAGCGGCTATGACCCTGAGGCCAACCGCAACGGTATCGACGAGACCAGCGCCCTCTATCAGGGTGTCGATTATGGTGCCTATCCCACCGCCAAGACCGTACTCGTTGGATTTAATGTGACACTTTAAACTTTGAACATTGAACTTTAAACTTTGAGCTTTATGATTACCAAGATATATAATAAAGTAGCGAGAAGAGTATTCTCCTTACTCCTTCTCTCTTTCACTCCTTCACTCCTTTTTGTCAGTTGCGCTGACTTGGACCAGACATCCATCAGTTCGATAGACAAGGACAACTTCTATCAGAGCAGGGAAGACATCCAGACCGCCATCAACGGCATCTACCAGGAGTTTACGGTAGACGGCTTCTATGGTATGTTCAATAACCAGAGCGTTTATATCAACGACCTCCAGACGGACTATGTGAAGGCCGGTGCCCAGACCAACTCCGCCCATATCCGTGAGTTGTCGAACTTCGCCGTGCAGCCCACCAACCTCTTTGTAGGCTATGCCTGGGAAGAACACTTCACCGCCATCAACCGCGCCAATGTGGTGATTGACAAGGTGAGCGATGCTGCGTGGCTCGACGAACAGTCGAAGCAGAACTATATCAACGAGGCCCGTTTCCTGCGTGCCCTGATGTACTTCAACCTCGTGCGTTACTTCGGCGGTGTGCCCATCGTGCTGCACGACGGAGATGGTGAGGGAGCACCACGAAACTCAGTGGATGAGGTGTATGAGCAGATTGTCAGCGACTTCACCGCAGCCGAGAGCCTTCCCGCTGGATTTACGACGCTCGACAGCAAAGCCTCATCATTGGCTGCCTCAGCTCTGCTCTCCAAAGTCTATCTCACCTGGGCCCAGACCAGTAGCGAGAAGGGTAAGGCCAACCAGAGTGTCTACTATCAGAAGGCCATCGACTATGCTCAGAAGGTGATTGACTCCGGCAAGTACCGTCTGCTCGACAAGTTCATCGACAACTGGTCTGTGGATAAGAAGAACGGTCCTGAGCACATCTTCTCCATCGAGCACGACCGTACGGTGAACGGTAACATCACCGGCCATTGCACCTTTGCCACCAACTGGAGTGATGCCGAGCCTGTGCTGCTGGCTACCAGTGACCGCTATTACGAAGAAAGTGACGGCAAGGACCAGCGTCGTGACGGTTCGTGGGCAAAGCGCATCTTCAATCCGAATACGGGTACTGACTTCGTGTTCACCGTTCCCCGTTTCCGCAAGTATATTGACTCACTGAACTACGCCAATCCTGCCTCTACAGGTAATGCGGCTGGTCAGAGCACGAATACCACGGTGATCCGTTATGCTGAGATTCTGCTCATCAAGGCTGAGGCAGAGAACGAACTCAATGGTCCTACGGAGGCAGCTTACGACGCTATCAACCAGATTCGCCGTCGTGCCTATTGGAGTCCGTATCTGAACATCCAGAATACCCCCTCCGATGGCTCGGCCCTCGAACTGAGCGGACTGTCGAAAGAAGAGTTCCGTGAGAAACTGCGTGAGGAGCGTCGCCTGGAGTTCATCCTCGAAGGACAGCGTTGGTTCGACCTCATCCGTTGGCATATCCTTGTGAAGTATGTGAAGGAGAACACACCGGCCTCGGAGACGCTGAAACTGCAGAACGTGTCGAAACGTAATTACCTCTTGCCCCTGCCACAGGACCAGCTCATCCTCAACCCGAACCTCACGCAGAACTGGGGTTACAGCGGCGAGACCGGAGACGGACCCTACGACAACACTTTTGAATAGAATTGAAAAATTGAAGAATTGAAAAATTAAAGATAAAAAATGCAAAGCAATATGAAACAGTTAGTTAAGTCAACATTGGCCGTTGTAGCATTGGCCACATTTACAAGTCAGGCAGTCTCTGCCCAGTCACAAACCTCTAAGGTCAACAGCCGTGAGCGCATCCTTCAGGTGCTCGATCAGAGTCGTCCCAACGACTACGTGCCCGCCGCCTTCTTCCTCCACTTCGAGAACAAACTCGGACGCAAGGCCGTACAGGACCACAAGGACTTCTATCGTGCCACGAATATGGACTTCGTGAAGGTGTTCTACGAGATTGCCGTACCCCATATCGACATCGAGAGTGGTAGGGACTGGGCCAAGGTGCCCGTCTATGGCGAAGACTTCTTCGCGCCTCAGGTTGCCGTCATTGAGGATCTGGCCCGTGAGTTCGGGGGTGAGGCCTTTATCCTGCCTACCGTCTATTCACCGCTGGCTCTTGCCCACCAGACCTTAGGTCGTGGCAAAGATCTGAAGAAACTCGCCGAGGAGGATCCCAAAGCCTTCGGACAGGCCATCAAGAACCTCTCACTCTCCATCGAGAACTACCTGCGCTCTGCCCGCAAGCACGGTGCCGACGGCTTCTATGTATCCAGTCAGGGTGGTGACGGCAATTCACTCTCACCGAAGATCTGGCAGGAGCAGGTACGCCAGTGGGATAAACACGTCAGTGAGGTGGCCAACGAGATCGGTATCATCAATATCCTCCATATCTGCGACTATGGGACACCGTTCAAGAATGCAGAAGCCCTCTTTGCCTTCGCTGACTATCCCGCCAGTATCATCAACGTGCCCCTGAATTTCTCAGATGGTTCTTCCCTCGACCTGAAGGAGGCTCAGAAACGCTTTGGCCGTCCTATCTTCGGAGGTCTGGAACGGCTGGGTGTGATTGCCAAGGGCAGTATCGAGGAGGCTAAGGCAGCCGTTGACAAGGTGTTGGAGAATGCATCGCCTAACTTCATTCTCGGTGCGGACTGCACCGTGCCTAGCGATACAGATTGGGAGAAACTCCGTGCCGTCATCGACTACGCCCACACCTGGCGTCAGACACATAAGAAATAGTTTTTGCAATCTTTTTCTTTCGTCCGGGTGGCAAAGTTTTCGGTCTTTCCATCCGGACTTTCAAATTAATTTTGTACTTTTGCAGCGGATATGAAGATTACGTTATTGTGGATAGGCGCCCTTGTGGTGGGTGCAGTGTTGGGATTGTTGGGACTTAGCTGGCTCAACGAGGTGATGAACTTTGTGGCGACGGTCTATACGAGACTGTTCCAGCTGTTGGCTGTGCCGACGATTGTGCTGGCGGTGATTACCACCTTTGCCACCTTCGGTTCGAAAGGCTCAGGGCGTATCTTCGGCCGTACGCTGACCTACACGCTGCTGACTACCTTTGCCGCAGCCATCGTCGGAGCTGTGCTCTATGTGCTCATCGCCCCAGGCAACCTGTCCATTGATACGGTCGTTGAGGCGAATTTGAATCAGGAGTCGGAGATTTCAAATCCCCTCCAACAAAGGATGACCTACGCTGACCACATCCTCTCCGTTACCCCCAACAATATCGTCAAGCCCTTCCTTGAAGGAAATGTGCTCTCACTGCTTTTGTTGGCCTTTGCCATCGGTTTCGGACTCTCGAAATTGCCTGAGTCAGAGAATAAGAACGTCGTGGTGAAGTTCCTACTCGGCCTGCAGGAATTGCTCTTCTTGCTCATTCGTGGTCTTATCTGGACACTGCCCCTTGGCATCGTTGCCTTCTCCGCTCAGTTATCGGCACAGGTCTCTGCAGGTGTCGTGGCCGACAGCATCGGCAAGTATGTTTTGGTGGTCTTGGGTGGCAATATCATCCAGTTCTTTGTCGTGTTACCATTGTTCCTCATGGCACGAGGCCTGAATCCCATCCATGTGTTGGGCAAAATGATGCCTGCCGTGCTGATGGCACTCTTCACCAAGAGCAGTGCCGCCACGCTGCCTGTCACGATGAATACCGCTGAGGACCGTCTGGGTATCCGTTCGAAGATAGCCCGTTTCGTGCTTCCCATCTGTACCACCATCAATATGAACGGCTGTGCTGCATTCATCCTCGTCACCTCGCTTTTCGTGATGCAGCAGGGTGGCACACCCATCACCTTGGGTACCATTCTGTTGTGGATCCTCATCTCTGTCATCTCCGCCGTGGGTAACGCCGGTGTGCCGATGGGCTGTTATTTCCTCACCCTCTCACTGATGTCGAGCATCGGAGCCCCTGTGGCCGTCATGGGTATCATTCTGCCCATCTACACGATTATCGATATGGTCGAAACAGCCGAGAATGTCTGGTCTGACTCGTGTGTGGCTGCTATGGTCGATAAAGATTTGCAGTAATCGACGACGGTTCCTTCTAATTATTTACGACGGTTTAGTGTTTTATTCTGTTTGGGGGCTTTTTAAGCAACCAACTTAGAAAGATTTTCTTTATTTAGTCAATTTTCAGCCATATTTTCTATATTTGAAGTACAATTTGGTGGATATTTCTAAAGTTCGTACCTTTGCACCCAGAATTAATACAATATGATATGGGAAAATATATCTTGGCAGACAATCAGGAACTGACGCGTTTGGCCCTGATAAGCTTGATTAAGCAGAACGAAGAAAATACGCTCTACGTGGCTACCGACAAGGCTGGCCTCGTAGAGTTGTTGAAGGAACATGAGGATGCAATCGTGTTGCTCGATTTCACGTTGTTCGACTTTGCCGATGCCGACCAGCTACTCATCGTCGGTGAGCGTTTCGCATTGTCGCAGTGGATACTTATTAGCGACGAGCTGACGCCAACCTTCATCCGTCAGGTGATCTATTCCTCCCACCAGTTCAGTATCGTCTTCAAGGACGGTCCCCTGAACGAGGTGCGTGAGGCCCTGCAGACCGTTTCCCGTCACCAGCGTTACATCAGTCAGCGTGCTCTGGAGGTCATCATCAACCAACAGCAGGTTGAGGAGGAATGCCCCAGTATCCTGACAGAAACGGAAACGGAGATCGTACGTGCCATCGCCCAAGGTAAGTCGACCAAGGAGATTGCCGCAGAACGCTTCTCCAGCGTTCACACTATCACCACCCACCGTAAGAACATCTTTCGCAAATTGGGTGTCAACACAGCCCATGAGGTCATTAAGTATGCCCTCCGTGCCGGACTCATAGATTCATCGGAATTCTACATTTAAAAAGCCTCCCAATTGGGGAGGCTTTTTAAATGCTCTGCTTGATGTCTTCCAGCAGATTCTCGCCGGCTTCGAGGCCGATGCTCAGACGGACGGTGGTGTCTGGGACGGACATTTCAGCACACTGTTCGGCTGTGAAGAGGCCGAAGATGGTTGAGGCGGGATGGATGGCCAGCGACTTACGGTCGAAGAGGTTCGTGGCGCGACGGATAATCTGCAACTTGTCGATGAACGCGAAGGCGGCTTCCTTCGATTCGAGGTCGATGGTGAATACGGCGCCAGGCAAAGGACCGAACTGCTCACGAGAGAGTTCATAGAAGGGGTTGTCCTCCAAGCCTGTATAGTTCACGCGCTTGATCTCTGGCAGTTGCTGACATTGCTTGGCGAGCCAGAGCGTGGTCTCAGCCTGACGACGGAAACGGATGTCGAGGGTGTCGAGGCCCAGGGTTTCCATATAAGCGGCCTGCGGTGTCATCAGCGCGCCGAGGTTTGTTACCAGTTCTGTCTTCACACGAGCCGTAAACGCCAGTTTCTTTCCGACTTTCTTGGTGCGGGCTTGTAGGGCAGGGGAGGGCGACTGCGACCAATCGAACTTTCCATAGTCGATGAGCAGACCGCCGAGGCCTGTACCACCACCGGAGATATACTTCGTGCTCGACACCACCTCGATGTCCACGCCGAAATCTACGGCGCGGAAAGTGGAGAACGGCACGATGGTCGTGTCGGCAATCAGGGGGATACCAGCCTTGTGGGCGATATCTGCCAGTTTACGTATGTCGGCCACGAACAACTGCGGATTGGTGATGATCTCAAAGAACAGCGCACAGGTCTTGTCATCAATCTGCGCCTCTACTTCTTCTGGTTTCGTGAAATCGACAAAGCGCGGTTCTACGCCGAAGTTGCCGAGGGTGTCACGAAGCAGCGAGACACTATTGCCAAACAAATGCTTCGAGGCCACGATGTTGAGTCCTGCTGCGCTGACAGCCGTCAGGGCATAGTGGATAGCCGCCATACCTGTGTTGAGTGCTGTCACGCTCGTTGCTCCCGTCAGTTGCCGCACACGCTCCTCGAGATAGGTTACTGTAGGGTTGGCGATGCGGGCATACGACGGGGCCATGGAACGACCGCAAAACGCGTCGCCCATGGCCTTGGCAGACTCAAACTCAAACGCCGCCGTATAGTAGACGGGCATTGACAGTGCCCCGTATGCATCAGGTTTCTGATACTTTGTCGTCAATATTTTCGTTTCGTACTGCATTATCTTCCAATAATCTTTTTAACAGCAATCACGAGCTTGTCCACGTCTTCGCGGGTGTTGTAGAGTGCGAAGGTGGGACGGACGCTCATTTCGTAACCCAGGGCGCGAAGGGCGGGCTGGGCGCAGTGGTGACCGGCACGCACTGCGATGCCCTCCTTATCTAATAACGTACCTGTTTCGGGAACGGGGATGCCGTCGAGAACGAACGACACGACAGAGACGCGGTTCTTGGGATTGCCGATGAGCGTCAAGCCGGGAATCTGGGCGAGTTGTTCGCGGGCATACTCCGTCAACTGGTGCTCGTGGTGCTCAATGTTACGTAGACCGATGTGCGACACGTAGTCGAGGGCGGCGCCGAGTCCGATGGCATCGGCCACGTTGGGCGTACCTGCCTCGAAACGGGCAGGGGCCACGTTGTACTCAGTACGCTCGATGGTCACGTCCTTGATCATGTTGCCGCCACCTTGCCAAGGCTGCATCTTATCTAAGATCTCCTTGCGACCATAGACCACGCCGATGCCATTGGGGCCGTAAATCTTATGACCGCTGAACACGAAGAAATCTGCACCCAAAGCCTGCACATCGACGGGCGTGTGAGCGATGGACTGTGCACCATCAATTAGCACGGGAATCTGGTGGGCATGAGCAATCTCGATGATACGCTGCACATCGTTGATAGTGCCAAAGGTGTTGTTCACATGACCCACTGAGACGAATCTCGTACGAGGCGTGATGATGCGCTCGAATTCCGAGAGGATGAGGTCGCCGTTCTGATCCGTGGGAATGGCCCGCAGCGTGGCACCCCGCTCCTGAGCAACTCGTTGCCAAGGTACGATGTTTGCGTGGTGATCCAACTCGCTGACGATGACGTCGTCGCCTGGTGTGATAAACTGTCGTCCGTAGGTCTGCGCCACAAGGTTAATACCCTCGGTAGTGCCGCGTACGAAGATAATCTCCTCGCTGGTGGCGGCATTGATGAACCGCTGCACCTTTTCACGCGCCTCCTCATAGGCATCCGTCGCACGGGCAGCAAGGGTATGCGCCCCGCGATGGATGTTACTATTATAAGTACGGTAATACTCCGAGATCTTGTCGATGACCTGGTTTGGCTTCTGCGTCGTTGCGCCGTTGTCGAGCCACACGAGGTCGTGACCGTTCACCTTCTGATTGAGCACGGGGAAGTCACGCTTGATCTGCTCCGAGTTCAGCGTGTCCGCCTCCTCGTAGTGCAGGTCTCGCAGCTTCTGTGTCTCAGGGATGCCGATTCCGAAACCGTCGTCCTTGGGCAGCGAAGAGGTATGGGCGTCCGTGTCGCCGATATAGGGCAGCTCACTATAGCCGCTACCGCCCGCCAACAGCGCATTGAAAGCAGTCTCCAGCTCCGTGAGATTCAGTGCCTCGTCAGGAATAATCTCCTTCCGCTCCGCCTGAAGCTCCTCGGGACAGTATTGCTGCGCCACCTGCCTCAGCAGTTCGAACCCAGGATCCTGAATACCGTATCCGTTAATACTTTGTATATCTATCATTATTTCTCCACTTTATTCCTGTGCTGATAATCGTGATAATAGCCCACCTCGACGTTCTCCAATACCGCGATGGCATCGTCGGTGAGGGCGGCCAGCGAGAAGTACTTCGTGAGCAGATATGAGGCCACGCCGAACTTGTCGAGACCCATCAGACGGGCACTTAGCGACGGGGCAATCTCGCCTGGGATGCCGCTCTGGTGAAGACCGATAACACCCTGGTTCTTCTCACCGACGCGAACGAGGATAATCTTCGTCGTACCAACGCCTCGGCCCGTCAGGTACTGACCTTCTACCTCTACCTTATCGCTTGGAATCAGGGGAACACCGCGCCATAGAATCACGCGAGTACCGAAGAGATCGGTGGTCACAGGGGGCACACCGCGCCAAGTACATTCACGCTCGAAAGCAGCAATCGCACGAGGATGGACGATAAAGAAGGCAGGCTCCTTCCATACTAATGACAGCAGTTCGTCGAGGTCATCGGGTGTAGGCGAGCCGTAACGTGTGGTGATACGGTAGGCGGGATTGGCGGCGGCCAACAGACCGAACTTCTTGTTGTTGATCAGCTCCCACTCCTGGCGCTCTTTGATGCTCTCGATGCTAAGGCGAAGCTGCTCCTCCAACTGATTATAGGGATTATTATAAAGATCGCTCACACGGGTATGCACACGAACCACCGTCTGCAATGTGTTCAGTGAGTATTCCGTCGGATTCTCCTCGTAGTCGATGTAGGTCTCAGGGATGATGTTATCCTCCTCGTGGCCACTCACCAGGTCGATGTGCTTCTCACCGTTGTCGTTGACGGATGCCTTCAGACGCAATTGCTTGTCAACGGCTTTTTCGAACGTCTCGCGGAAGTCGGGCACCTCCTTGATAAATTTAATCAGTTCCTTGAGTTTCAGCCCGAGGAATGTGGTCGGTGTGATGGCACGTACGCTAACGGTCGATTCCTGCTCATCCAGTAAATCAGCCTCGCCGAAATACTCGCCGTCGCCCAACAAGGCAATCCGTAAGTCTTCGCCGTGAGGACCCTTGCTGATGACTTCTGCCTGTCCGCTGGCCACGATGAAGAAGCGCTGTTTGTCCTTGCCCTCCTCTACGAAGAGCTTATCGACATCTACCTCTTTGGCTTCGAACGAGCTGACCAGACGGTTCAATATTTCGTCGTCGAACTCAGAGAAAAGGGGAATAGCCTTGAGGTTCTTCGCTGTAAACGACGGTACGCCGTTCACATACTGGATGGGAAGGCGGTCGTTCTTACGAAGTTCGACCTTCGTGCGGTTCACGCGAAACGTTCCGCCACTGACCTGCACCCAAGGCAGGAGTTTCAACAAAAGTCTCGGGGTGATGGAGCCCATCTGTGGGGCGGTCTTGGTAGTGGTTGCCAGTCTTCTGGCGGTAGCAGTTGTCACACTGCGCTGTAAATTAGAATCTGCCATAATTGTTTGAGTTTTGATGTTATTTAATTTGTTTGATTTGTGAAATTCGTTGTCTTATTTTTTAATTGTTACTTTATGCGTTGTACCTTCTACGTGCTCAACGGAGAGGACGTTATAGCCCTGTTCCTTGGCGTTGCGGGGCACGTTGTCGAGGGGTTCGCCCTCAGCGAGCAGTACTTCCAGAATGTCGCCCGGCTGGAGCTTTGAAAGCTCGATCTTTGTCTTGACGAAGGTCATCGGGCAGTGCTCCTTCGTGATGTCTAATACCTTTGTTGCCATATCCTTAATCCGTTTAATCTGTGAAATCCGTTGTTTTAAATAAATAATGTCTGTCCGCCCTCGCTGAGGTTGAGGAACGACGCCACGCCGAGTACGTCCTTCACTTCAGGGATGAAATCCTCTTTCTTGAGTCCGAGCACGTGCATCGCCATCTCGCAGGCGTAGAGGTTGATGCCGAGGGCCTTGGCAGCCTCGACGAGTTCTTCGAGGGTCGCCACGTTGTTCTTACGCATCAGGTAGCGGAAGATTTTGGGTCCTGCTCCGAAGAAGTTAAAACGGCTCGTGGGAGTAGCATGGAGTCCGCCCATCATGAAGCCGAAGATCTTCGTCAGCCAGTTGCCGCCGGTAAACGATCGGCCCTGTTTCTGCTTGATGGCGTCGAGGCCCCAGAAGGTGAAGAAGATGTTCACCTCATAACCTACTGCAGCCGCGCCCGTACCTAATGTAAATACTGCTGTCAGTTTGTCGAAATCGCCACTGAAGGCGATGATGCTTAGTTTCTTGTTTTCTGCCATAAAAATAACGTTTGAGTTCTGGGTGCAAAGGTACGGCGGTTTTGGCACTCCCACAATCGCATATTTACGGCATTTTGCATACCCTTGATATGGTATGCGATTTACCATTCCTATGGGATTGTGGCAACCAAGAAATCGCCGTACCTTTGCACCCAGATTCAAACTCAAATGATTATGGCAAAGATTTATGTAAATGGAGACGCGCAGGAAGTGAGCCTGCCGCTCAATGTGAGTGAACTGATTCAGCAGCAGAACGTGCTGCAGCCCGAGATGGTCAGCGTGCAGGTGAACGAGGAGTTTGCCGAGCGCGAGGACTGGGAGAGTATTCAACTGAAGGAAGGCGACAAGGTCGATTTCCTATATTTCATGGGAGGCGGCGCTCTTTAATTAAGAGTTAAGAATTAAGAGTTAAGAGTTATGATAGATTTTACAGAAGACCAGATACAGCGCTATTCGCGGCATATCCTATTACAGGATGTCGGTGTGGAGGGGCAAGAAAAGATAATGAACGCGCGTGTGCTCGTAGTGGGTGCCGGCGGACTGGGGGCACCCGTGTCGCTCTACCTTGCTGCAGCAGGTATCGGGACCATCGGTATCGTCGATGCCGATGTGGTGGATTTAAGCAATCTCCAGCGTCAGGTGATTCACTTCACCAAGGACGTGGGCGTGCCGAAAGTAAAGAGTGCTGAGGAGAAGGTCAAGGCTATCAATCCTGACGTGAAGGTGGATACTTATTACGAGTTTCTCGATTCGTCGAACGCGCTTGATATCATCAAGGAGTACGACTTCATCGTGGATGGCACGGACAATTTCCCTGTGAAGTTCCTCATCAACGATGCCTGTGTGATGGCAGGCAAACCCTTCTCGCATGGTGGCATCCTGCGCTTCAATGGTCAGACCTTTACCCATCTGCCTGGCACAGCCTGCTACCGTTGCATGTTTAAGGAACCACCTCCCGTAGGAGCCGTGCCTACCTGTTCGCAGGCCGGTGTGTTGGGTGCCATTGCCGGTATGCTGGGCACTATTCAGGCTGCTGAGACCCTGAAGTATTTCACGGGCATCGGCGAATTGCTGACAAATCGTCTGCTCACCTTCGATGCCAAGACCATGCAGTTCCGAACGGTTCCGGTGAAGCATCGTGACTCGTGTCCCATCTGCGGCCAGGCACCCACCATCGACCACCTGATAGACTACGAACAGGCCGCATGCGACCTCAAGAACCATTAAACGATGAAGATTACACAAGAAATTATTGACGAGCTAATCAGACAAGCCCGGCAGGATGCACCCGACGAGACGTGCGGTTACCTGCTGGGCATCAAAGGCCCAGATGGCGACACCGTGACAGAGAACTACCCGATGGAGAACATCGACCACTCGCCTGAGCATTTCTCTTTTGCCCCGAAGGAGCAATTCACCGCCTTGAAATACGCGCGCAACAAAGGCCTGAAGATACTTGCCAACTGGCACAGCCATCCTGCTTCGCCTTCACGTCCATCGCAGGAAGACCTACGCTTGGCCAACGATCCCAACATCCGCTACGCCATTCTCTCCCTGCATGAGGGCTTGCATTTGAATTCCTTCAAAATCGTGAACGGTGAAGTCGTGGACAAGGAGGTTCACTATGACCTATAAACTGATACGGAATAGTATTCGTCTCAACTCGATTTAAACTGGTTTAAAGATGAATTTTGTATTTATATCGCCTCATTTCCCACATACTTACTGGCAGTTCTGCCAGCGGCTCAGTCAGAATGGCGTGACGGTGCTAGCCATTGCCGATGTGCCTTACGAGCACTTGCAGCCGGAGCTGAGGGAGTCGCTGACGGAGTACTACCGCGTGGGTTCACTGGAGAACTACGAAGAGGTGTACCGAGGCGTGGCCTACTTCGCCCACTGCCACGGACGCATCGACTGGATAGAATCGAACAATGAATACTGGCTGGAGCAGGACGCGCGGCTGCGGACAGACTTCAACGTCACGACGGGTATACAGAGCAGTCGCATCCGCAGCATCAAGGAGAAGTCGGAGATGAAGAAGTGCTATCTGGAGGGTGGCATTCCGACGGCGCGGCAGGAACTGGCTTCGCATGGTGTCGAGGCCATCGGAAAATTTGCCGCCGAGGTGGGCTATCCCATCATAGCCAAGCCCGACGTGGGCGTGGGGGCCAGCGGTACTTATAAGATTAACAGCGAAGCCGAATTGGTCGATTTCTATGCTAAGGAACCGCACGCCAACCAATATGTGGTCGAAGAGTTCATCACGGGAGAGATATGCTCATACGATGCCGTCATCGACAGCAATGGCGAGCCGCTGTTCGAGGCAATGACCGTCTGGCCGCCGTCCATCATGGACATCGTAAACCTGAAGCTCGACCTTTCGTACTACGTGGACAAGGAGATTCCGGAGACCCTGCGACAGCTGGGCCGCCGCACGGTGAAGGCCTTCAGGGTGGTGAGCCGGTTCGTTCACTTAGAGTTCTTCCGACTCGACAGCGAGCGTCCAGGTCTTGGCAACATCGGCGACTTTGTGGCCCTTGAAGTAAACATGCGCCCGGCGGGAGGCTACACGCCCGACATGATCAACTATGCCCACTCGGCAGATGTTTATAAGGTATGGGCCGATATGGTGGCCTTCGACGAACTGCGCACCGAGGAGGGAAAGCCTTATTACTGCGCCTTCGCCAGCCGACGCGACATCTATCGCTACCGCCACAGCCACAACGAGGTGAGAAACCGCTACAGTGGACAACTGATGATGTGCGAGCGCATGCCGGAACTGTTCTCGGCGGCCATGGGACAGCAGATGTACACCGTCCGGCTCAACACGATGGACGAGGTGCAGGAGTTTATTAATTATGTACACGCAAAGATATGAACATCAACTACGTAAAAAAAT
>JAEEGH010016269.1_pt1 | contig 16022 bp, 12 predicted proteins | sample 9134181 | NCBI WGS metagenome assembly JAEEGH01 (sample SAMN16246544, study PRJNA631951) | gut metagenome | biome: gut microbiome; feature: rumen; material: DP-attached | host: Bos | place: Iran: Karaj | collected 2018-10
CCCACTTAAACTGCGGAACAGGAATCCTTGAGTACATGGAAAATGCGATTAGTATACTCTTAATTATCTTCACTCTTATGCCATTCTCCTTCGACAAATTCATAAACTGCATCAGCTAAGCTGCGCAGCTTTCCGTTCACCTCATCAAGGCATGTGATATACTCTTTTGTCTCCTCATCAAATTCATCTCTCTGTGCAAAAGAGTTTGTCACTATCACTACGTTTTTAGCTGCCCGGCAGATTTGTTCCACATCTGAAACAGCGGCTCCTACAGCACTGTCTCTGAGACTTTGAGCACCTTCAGTTTTCATAAAGTTCTCATCGTGCATCACATTCCCCACCAGGTTAGATATGCACTCAATGAGCACTGTAGAATCCTTAAGATCTGGCTGTCCCGATACAGCTTCCCAGGCCCTCACAGGCGCTTCTATGGTAAAAAAGCCTTTCCCTTCCCGAAGCTTTCTGTGCTTTTTTACTCTTTCGTATCCCGCTTCGTCCAGGATCTCCATGGTGGCAAGATATATTCTTTTGTTTTCTCCCGAAAGCTCAAGTGCCACATTTTCTGCCAACTCACTCTTTCCGCTATCAGGCACTCCCACGACTAAAACCACCATCAGTCAAACCTCTCATAATCCTCAATATCGTAATCAGCAAATTTCGCTGCGTTGTTGTAGAAATCCATCGCTACATCAAGAAGTGAAAATGCCATTAAAGCTCCTGTTCCCTCGCCAAGCGCAAGATTTCCGTTCATAAGAGGCTTAAGTCCCAGCTCACTAAGCGTAAAGACATTGCCCTTCTCTCTTCCTGCGTGGGATGCAATCATGTAGTCAGACGTCCCGGGGACAATGGCATTTGCCACCATTGCTGCGCAGGTGCTGATAACGCCGTCGAGCATCACCGGTATCCGGTATATCCCGGCGCCTATGCACACTCCGACTAGGCCTGCTATATCCAGTCCTCCCAGAGTCCTTAGTATCTCAAAGGCCCGCTCCCCAGCGCTAAATCCATCAAATGAATACCCCGAAAGTGCCCTTCTCAAAACGTCTATTTTCCTGAATAGTCCCTCATGTGAAAGTCCTGCTCCGCGCCCGGCAACATCAGAAGGGTCAAGTTCAAGCATTGCGCATATCACAGCACAGGACGTAGTGGTGTTGCCGATCCCCATCTCTCCTGTTGCAAGGATATCTGTGCCTTTCTCCGATAGTTCTTTTACCAGTCCTATCCCTGTTTCTATGGCACAGAGCACCTCACTCTCACTCATGGCAGGTTCATCAAGAAAACTTTTAGTTCCCCTGCTGACCTTCCTGCTTAGGACTCCTGCAATCTCTTCGCTGCAGTCAATACCGATATCAACAGTAACAACTTCAGCATTCACTTTCCTTGCCATGGTGCTGGCGCTGCTGATACCTTTTCCGAGAGCTACTGCCACAGCCTTTGTGATCTCGCTCCCGCTTTGGGATACGCCCTCTTTTACAATTCCGTTGTCTGCGCACATGACAACCAGGGTCTTTTTATCAATCCCGGGGTGTTCGCTGTTTTGGATCGCACCGATCCTGCAGATCACATCCTCAAAATCTCCCAGAGAATCCAGGGGCTTTGAGATCCTATCCCAGTTTCTTTTCACCTGCATAAAGACCTTTTCGTCAGGCTTATCTATTTTAAGATCAAACAGTTCTTCCTTGGTCATACAAAATTCCTACATTCCTAAAAATCTCTCTATAACCTTCCTGCATGAAGGATAGTAAAGGTGAGCAAATCCCGCAAATACATTTCCCTTTGACTGATATCCGCTCCAGGACCTGCCACTGCTTAGCTTGGTAACAGTAGCAGCTTCGCCGTTATCCGTGGTGTCGTAGTAATGGAATTCATGGCCTCTTACGCGATCTTGTTCCATCAGATAGGGATTGTCTAAAGCTCTGCTTACGGAAACATAACCAAAGTGCGAGAGCTTATCTGTCATGAATGAGCTGCCACTAAGTGCTCCCACCATATCATATTCGCTGCCCTCTTTATCTTTTAGCTTCTCCTGCAGATAGAGAAAGCCTCCGCACTCTGCAAGGATTGGCATCCCGGAATTCGCAGCCTTTTTGATGCTGTCACGCATGCTTACATTTTCCGAGAGCTCTTTTGCATAGAGTTCAGGATAGCCTCCGCCTATGATCAGCCTTGATACCTCCGGAATTTTTCTATCATGGATCGGGGAAAAGAACTTTATACGCGCCCCCATTTTCTCAAGGAGCTCAAGGTTTTCCTCATAGTAAAAGCAAAAGGCTTCATCCCTGGCAACACCCACCGTCACATCAAACTGCGGATACGGCTTTTCTTCCGGGACGTTTATGGCTCCGGCTCCTTTTGCTATCTGCATAAGGCCGTCCATATCAAGGCTTTTTAAAAGCTCATCTGAAACACTGTCAACTCTTGAAAGGAGCTGTGGAACCTCCGATGGCATAACCAGCCCAAGGTGTCTGCTCTCAAGAATGCCGTCCTTTAGTACAGGAAGTGCTGCTATTACGGGAATCCCAAGTTCTCTCTTGATAAGGGTTGAAAGCTCGGAAACAAGAGCCGCTGATACCCTGTTAAGAATAACACCCTTTATCACGCGATCGCTGCCGTACTCAAGATATCCCTTTATCATGGCAATCACGGATTTGCTCATGCCCTTTGCATCAGCAATAAGTATCGCCGGGGTCTTTGTCCTTACGCACAAGTCATATGAAGATCCAAGCCCTTCCTCTACTCCAAGGCCGTCATAAAATCCCATGACGCCCTCAATAATGCTGACATCGCGCCCCTTTGAGCCTTCAATGAGACTTCTTTCTACTCCCTCTTCCCCTGCCATTATAAGGTCCAGATTTCTTGAAGGAACCGACAATACGCTTTTGTGAAACATCGGGTCTATAAAGTCTGGTCCGCACTTAAAGGCGCAGGGACTAAAGCCCTTTTTTACAAGGGCACGCAAAAGTGCACAGGTTATAAGAGTCTTTCCGCTGCCGCTTTTTGGCGCGCACAAAAGAACTCTTGGCAGTACTTTTTCTCTTTTCATTACCATCCACCTAAACTTCAAAAGCTATAACAAACACCGGATTCATCCCATCTGCCATGTGATAGGTTCCGACTTCCTTAAACCTTGCTACGCTAAGCTGAACCACCTCAGTGTTTGCTGCTCCCATGGCACTGACCATTTCCATGGTCTTTCCAAGGGTCTCAAGAGTTACGCAGTTGACCACGAACCTTACAGGCCCGTTATCCCTCTTGCAGCTCCTTATAATTTCTTCAAGATTTCCACTGCTTCCGCCTATAAAGACATGGCTTGGCTTTGGAAGACCGGATAGAGCTTCGGGCGCTTTTCCCTCAACTATCTCCATATTCCCAAGGCCGAATTTATCTCTGTTCTTATATAGGAGCTCTATGGCCTTTTCATTTTTCTCTACGGAAAAGACCGTTACACTCGGATCAGTAAGCCCAGCCTCCAGCGATATTGAACCTGTTCCTGCGCCAACATCAAAGAGAATGCTGTTTTTTGTAAGGCCAAGCTTTCTTACAGACAGTGCCCTTACTTCTTCCTTGGTCATGGGCACATCGCCCCTTATTATCTCATCATCCGAAAGTGCCGGTATCAACTTGTTCTTAGAAGCTTCAGGGTTCTCGATATACATTAAGGTCTTGCCTTTAACATCACTTTCCAAAAAACCTTCTGCCCCGTATACGCTTATCTTCTCAGCTTCAGTTCCAAGCTCGCATCCAAATATCACTCTGCATTCTTTGGGCAATCTCTTTGCTGTTTCAAGTGCCGCTTCTGCGTTATTTGCAAGAAGAATTACTTTCTTATTTTTCCTGACAAAACCACCCACATCGCATACTCTGCCGTGGTTTGAGATTATCGTCACATCTTCAAGAGCAGATCCGATCCTTGCTGCAAAGAGTGATACCGAAGATATTCCGGTTATCTTTTTTACTGTGTAGCCCTCTTCTTCAAATAATGCAGAAGCTTTCTTTGCTCCGCTGCAAAGGCTTATATCTCCTGAATACACCACCAGAGGAGCCTTATACTCATGATGCTCCTTTAGAAATTCCAGAATCTTCTCTCCCTCATACCAGTCCTTTTGAGGAGCGGAAATTCCTTTTATTCTCTCAAGAACCGTCTTTGCGCCAAAGACAATATCAGCTTCCTTCAAAGCTTTTGAAAACTCAGCTGTATAGAACCTCTCATCACCGGGGCCTACGCCACCTAATGTAATGCATCTGCTTGTTTCTTCCAAAGGCTCTTTTCCCAGAATAGCAATTATTCTCTCAAGTAATTCTCCGGCTTCCAGGCCATCATTAGAGATATCATTCTTCTCAGGATTTCTTATAACGATTGTCTGTGCATTGCAGTTATCAGCAGCCCTTAGTTTCTCCGAAAATCCTCCTGCCTCTCCGCTTTCCTTGGTAAGGATGACCGATGCATTTATCTCTCTTATCTGAGCCTCATTCATGGCCACCGAAAAAGGTCCCTGCATTGCAATTATCTGACGTCCCCTTAGCCCAGCTTCATGGCACTTTTCGATGCTGGCAATATCCGGAATGATCCTGACATAAACTCTGGATATGTCTGAAATTTCGCCTGTAATCTCTTTTAAATCCCTGCTACCCGTAAGGAGCAATATGTTTCCTGCTCTCTTCTCAAGCTCTTTTGCTGCCTCTGTCACATCTTCAACATATGTCACGTTTCCTGCATTCGCCTCAGAATCTTCAGTCTTTCTAAGTAGCCTTAAATATGTAAAAGACTCTTTTTCACAGGCGCTCTTTATCTCCTGGGAGGCCTTAATGGCATAGGGGTGCGTTGCATCGACAACTGCAGCAAATTCGCCGTCTCTAAGAAGATCTGCAATTGCATTTCTGTCCATGCGTCCCACAAGGAGAGATGCTTCTCCGCTCTCCTCTTCAACTGTCTTTCCATATTCTGTTGCAACGCTGACCACATGAGGAATCCCAAGTTCCTCTAACTTACTTGCAAACAGTCTTCCTTCAGTGGTTCCGCCGAAAACAAGAATCTTATCTCTCACTTTGATATCCTCTGGCTGTGACCATAAGTCCCATTATATTTCTGGTTGATGAATTGCCGATAAATACCGTCGAGAACATATCCGCGGGAGTATCTTTCAGCTCCCCTAGGGTAAGGACTTCTGAGTTCTCACCGTCTCTTCCGATGTTCCTTGCAATTCCGCACACCCTCTCCTCTTCAATCTCCTCAAGCAGTATCTCACAGGCCTTCTTCAAAAATCCGGCTCTCGACTTACTCTCGGGGTTATAGAGCACAATGACCATATCCGTCTGCGCTGCAGCCCGGAGCCTTTTTTCAATAAGCTCAAAGGGTGTTAGTCTGTTGCTTAAGCTGATGCAGCAGAAGTCATGTATAAGCGGAGCTCCCAAAACAGCTCCTCCACTGATGGCCGCTGTTACTCCTGTAGTAGCCTTTATGGAAACTTCAGGAAAATCGACGCCCATCTCATAGGCAAGTCCCAAGAGTCCGTATATTCCAGCATCTCCGCTACATATAAGGGCAACCTTTTTGCCTGTATCCGCCTCTTTTAAGGCAAGTCTTACCCTCTCCTCCTCCTTCATCATCGGAGTGCTGATAAACTTTTTATCCTCAAACATAGGGCGCACCAGATCGCAGTAGACGGTATACCCAACGATAACATCGCAGCAGTTTAGCACCTTGGCGCTCCTTATTGTCATATCCGAATACTGTCCCGGTCCAAAACCAACCACATACAAACACTTTTCACTCATCGGTAAAGCTCCTCCCTAAAACTCCAACTGCCAGTGTCATACCGTTTTCTGCTCTCTTTTTCATGATCAGTCTTTTGCAGCCATAGGCCATGACTGATCTTTCGCAGACATTGTCAGCTCCTGTGGTTTCTCTCACAAACTGCGAAGTAGAAAACTCCCCTTCCTGCTGCATAAGCAGCTCTTGCGAAAATGTCTTAAATTCGGCGCCGTAATATCCGGCAAGCTCTGTTATCCCGGCCTCTTTATTCTTTAAATCTATGGAGGTAACAGCTAAAACACTTCTTTTATCAAGAGAAAGCTCATCAAGAATGCGGTCTGCAAATTCTATAAGCTCACTTCCATCTTTTCCTTTTCTGCAGCCTACGCCCAGCACTATGCACTTCGGGATCAGCTGTAATTGTTCTATATCGCAGGCCTTCGGTGATATGGTAAAAGAACTGTCTCCTTCCTGCAGCTCATCAAAATCCTTAACTCTAACCAGACTATCTCTATTGAATGAGACTTCAAAAACATCTTCAAATTCCGGATCCACCCAGTAAAACGCTTTGTTATGCTCAAGAAGATATGCCGAAAAAGACTTAGCCTTTTTCATATCGTCAATTACAAGGCCGTTGTTTTTGGCAAACACATCAACAGCAAACTCTCCCCTTACATCGCTGGCTGTTGTAATAACGGCTGTAGCCCCAATAATGCCCGAAAGCTCTTTTGCCGCAGCAACTCCCCCGCCCATATGTCCTGAGAGAATAGGGATCACAAATTTACCCTCTTCATCAATGACGATCACAGCAGCATCCTCTGTCTTGTCAGTTATATACTGAGCAATCGCCCTCACAGCAATTCCGCAAGCTCCGATAAAGACGAGAACATTTCCTTTTTTGAAATTCTCCCTTGTCCAATCAGAAAGTCCTCCGGTTTCCAGCTTATCCGGGCCACAGGCACCTGTTTCCCCGGGAATCTGCAAAAGGATCTTTTCCATCAGCTCTCTTCCAACCGCGGTAAAGCATATGAACTTGTAGTTATTCTTTGATGCCCTGTCCATACATTTTTTCCTTTAGCTTTTTTATCACCTTCGGGTAGTTGTCCCTAAAGTGAGGGAAAGCACAATTCTTGCAATTCTTGATGCCCTTATCGTTCCATACGTAGTTTCCGCCGCAGTCCTCATGATCGTATAAGGGGCAATAGCAGAACATGCAGTTAAACTCTTCTTCCGGCACATCATGGCAGGGGAATGACTTGCAGTTTCTGTTAGTAAAAAAGCTGGTTCCTCCTGCACTCTTTGTGCCGATAATGCTCTGCATCACCTTATCATACATATCTTCATCAAGGTCAAAGAGCTGCTTTAAGAGCCCTTCCTCCATAACTTCATCAGGTCTTTTCACAAGAACATGACCATCGTCATAGACAAGAAGAAGTCTGTCGCAATAGGAAAGCGCAAGCTCAAGTTCATGGAGAGAAGCCACTATCGTTACGCCCTCTCCTGAGAGCTTCTTAAGCAGCTCCATAAGCTCATATCTGTGTCTTATATCCATGTAGGAAGTAGGCTCATCCATCACGAGATACCTGGGATCCTGGGCGATTGCTCTGGCGATCAGGGTCCTTTGCTTCTGGCCGTCACTGACATCTGAGTAGGCGATGTCTGAGAGCTCTTTTATCTTCATCAGCTCCATTGCCCTGTCTATCTGAGCATTATCATCCTCTTTCAGCCTTCCAAATCCATCAGTAAAAGGGATCCTTCCGGCAGATACCACATCCCTGCAGGTCATAAGGATCGGCTTTACTCTCTCGGTGGTGACAACGGACATGACCTTCGATATCTCTTTTGGCAACGCTTTGGAAACATCGAGATCATCCAAAAGGACACTTCCTCCGATAAGTGAAAGGCTTCCGTTAATGCTCTTTAAGATTGTGGATTTACCTCCGCCATTGGGGCCAATGATGCCAATAATCTCGCCCGGTGTGACAAAAAGGTCCACATCTCGAACCACTATTTTTTTGTGATATCCGGCTACGACCTTATCAAGTTTCATTATTTATGTTTCTCCTGATTATCATAAAGATAACGATAGGCGCTCCAAAGAGCGAAGTTACAGCGGAAATGTTCAGCTCAGTCGGTGCAAAAAGGCTCCTGGCCAGAAGGTCACTGAACATACAAAATACCGCGCCTGACATAAATGCCGCAGGCAACAGGACTATAGGCTTTGAGGACTTTAATAGTTCCCTCATAAGGAACGGAACAGCGATTCCTATAAAAGAAACAGGTCCGACAAAGGCCGTAACACAAGCAGAGAGTACACTTGATAACAGTATGACTTCACTTCTTGTTACCCTCACGTTTACTCCCACGCTTCTTGCATAGCCCTCTCCAAGCCTGAAGGCATCTAAGGATTTACCAAGAATCATCACCAGGACAAATGCTACTCCCACGATTGCCAGTGCGTATTTAACGCTCTCCATGTCAACTCCGGAAAAGCTTCCCTGTGACCAGCCGTGGAGATTTACAATATCCGAGTCATCGGCAAAGGCAATGAGAAAATCCGTAACTGCGCTGCAAATATAGCCCACCATGATTCCGGCAGCCAGAAGGACCATCATGTTCCTTACGGCTTTTGAAATAATGATGATAAATCCCGTTGTGAGGATTGCTCCGGCAAATGCAGCCAGTATCAAAAGAAGTGATGAGGACCTTCCCGTATTTCCGACAACAAAGATCAGCACCAGTGCCACCATCATCTTGGCTCCCGATGAAATTCCCAGAATATAGGGGCCTGCGATGGGGTTTGAAAAATAGGTCTGCAAAAGAAATCCTGAAGTGGCAAGTCCTCCACCAAGAATAATGGTCATGATCACTCTGGGAAGTCTTATATCCATGATGATAGCTCTTGTCTTCTCATCACACGCGCCTCCCGTGATTGCCCTCAGAACTTCTGCAAATCCGATATGAACATTTCCGATTCCGACACTCAAAAAGAACCCGACAAGTATCAGAACTGCAAGGGATATATATACTATCACCCCTCTTAGAGATCTTTCTCTATTCATTAGTGCTGCTTCCTTCTCTGAATCCGGTAGTAAAAGTAGCGTCGTAAAGTTTGGACTTGTCATAGCCCTTTGGCGCCACTACATCTCCGACAATAATAAGAGCTGTTTTTGTTATATTATGCTGCTCTGCAACTAAAGCAAGGTTTTCCAGTGTCGTTACGTACTTCTCTTCATCCGGCCAGGTGGCCTTATAGACAATGGCGCAGGGAGTATCCTTACTTCTTCCTGCCTCCAAGAGTTCTTTTACAAGTCCATCGATGTTACCGGCAGATAAGAAGAACACCATGGTTGGCTCCTTGTCAGGGACCGGAGTCCTGCCCGGCATCCTGGTAAGAAGTACGCTCTGGCTTATCCCCGGAAGCGTATACTCGAGGTTAAGAGCTGCAGCAGCTCCGCAAAAAGAGCTGACTCCGGGAGTGTAATCATACGAGATGCCAAGCTTATCCAGCTCATCCATCTGCTCACGGATTGCGCCGTAAATGCTTGGGTCTCCGGTGTGAAGGCGAACGATCTTTTCGCCACTTTTCTCCGTATCCTTCATAAGATCTATGACTTCTTCAAGACTTAGCCTGGAAGAGTCGTAGACCTGACAGTCCGGCCTTGCCTTGCTCAAGAGCTCAGGATTGACCAAAGAGCCGGCATAGATGATAACATCCGCTTCTTCTATGTATTTCTGCCCTCTGATTGTTATAAGGTCCACAGCTCCCGGACCTGCACCAACAAAATGTACCATCAGTCTTCTCCTTGTATCTCAAAAAGCATGTCTTTTGCGCCGGAGCTCACTGAAAGAAGCCTGTATCCATCGGCAAATATGATGGTCTCACAGGTGATCTTCCCCTCTGCCCAGCTCTCCATATTTTCCTTAATGCTCTCTGCAATATGGCAAAAGACCTTTTCCTTATATCCAAATTCATCGATGATCCTTAAGGCTTCATCTGTCATCACGCACTCATCGAGCTGTCTTTTGATCTCTGCAAAGCTCTCTCCCTGCGCATATTTTGAAACCGCGTCAGAGAGGATCTCCATCCTGTGGTCTCCGTATTTTGAGTGAGTATTTTTGATGCCTCCGGCAACCTTAACAAGTTTCCCGAGATGCCCCACAAATAAAAGCTTTTCAAAGCCGGCATTCAGCGCCATCATCAGGGTGTCATATACAAAGTTAGAGCATAGAACTGCCCTGTCCTCATCTATCTGATATTCGTCTGTTATGAATTTCAGGCCATAGTTGCCGGGCGCCACAAGCAGTACCTTTTTTCCAATGGCCTTTTGCATGCTTATCTGCGCCTTTATGGTTCCAAGGATTCCTTCATCGCTCATGGGCTCAACGATTCCCGTGGTCCCGAGGATTGAGATTCCGCCAACTATACCAAGCTTTGGGTTAAAGGTCTTCTGCGCGATTTCCTCACCGCCCGGTGCACTGATCGTTACTGTGGCTCCGCGGGATTTAGCATTATTTGCCGCAAGGACCTCTTCAATATTCTCTCTTATCATCTTCCTTGGCACAGAGTTAATGGCAGCTGCGCCAATGGGCTGATCGAGCCCGGGCTTAGTGATCCTGCCAATGCCTTCCCCTCCGTCTATACGGATTTCGCCGTCATCTCTCAGGGACACCTGAGCTCTTATCTTCATGCCATGGGTTACATCGATGTCATCCCCGCCATCCTTTATAACGCAGCAGGATACGCTTGCTTTAGTCCTCTCAATATCTACGATCTCAGCTATATAAGTTATGCCCTTTGGCGTAACAATGCTGACCTGACTTATATCAGTGCCTTCAATGAGCATCAAAAGGGCAGCCTTTGCTGCAGCTGCAGCACAGCTTCCCGTTGTGAACCCGGCTCTCAGCTTTGGGGAATCAAGGGAGTCAACGGGGACGGTTCTCTCTGACTCCTCTTGAGGAGTCAAGGAGAACCGTCCCCGTTGACTCCCTTGACTCCCTTGGCTTTCCATGTTGTATAGAATCGAGTTGCAGATTGCTGCTGCAACTCCGCTTCCGCCCTTTCTCCCCGCATTGATTATGTAGGGAACGTCCATGTTTCTGATCAGGTCTTTTCCCTCAACCACGTTTACAAAGCCCACCGGGACTGCAATTATGAGTTCAGGTCTAAAGCCCTTTTCCTGCCATAATCTGTTAAGGCTTGCAAGAGCTGTGGGCGCATTGCCGATAGCAAAGATCAGTGGAGCATTTATCTCTATTGCCTTCTCCATGCTGACATAGGCTCTGGTTACGCCTCTCTCCTTAGCCAGCTTTGCCACCTCTTCATCTGCCATAAAGCAGTGAACCTCTCCGCCATACCCGGCAAGAGTTTTCTTGTTGATGCCTGCAAGTGCCATATTAGTGTCGGTTACGATATGTGCTCCGCTCCTGATAGCAGACTTAGCTTTTTGGATCACGCCTTCAGAAAACTCCAGTGTATCAGCATACTCAAAGTCAGCCGTGGTATGAATAACTCTTACCACGGTAGGCTCTACGTCCTTGGGAATAACCTTCCCGGCCTCCGCAAGCTCTTTTCTGATAATGCGAAAGCTTTCTTTTTCAATTTCCGATGGCAATATTTCCTTAAATCCCATTGTATCTTCCTATATTCCGATGGCACTGTATATCAGGTCCAAATCAAGATTTTCTCTAAGACAATCAGCAAGTTTATCAAGGTCTTTTTCCTGAGTCTCCATGCGACTCTCCATCTTTGGAACAGGTCTTTTGATCCCTTTTCTCTCAAAGAGCAGTAAAAGAACTCCTTCCGCAATTTCTGTCCTGTCAAAGAAGCCGTGTATGTAAGTTCCCAGGACATTTCCCTCAGTAAGGACCGGTTTATTTAAATCCTGCGCCTTGGTCCTGCCCATGTGGATCTCATAGCCTTTATATTTTCTGCCGTTTAAGATTTCATAAGTTCCCCGGATTCCGGAAAGGACTCCTTCCACCTGCTTTAAGTCTTTTTCATTCTCAAAAGTTGTATCCACAGGCAAAAGACAAAGTCCCGTATCTTCACAATCACGGCTGTCCTTCTCCTTGAGACTCCTTCCAAGGATCTGGAAACCACCGCAGATTCCAACCACCGGGGTTCCTTTCAGAGCCGCTGCCCTTACGACACTATCAAGCCCTTTTTCTTTCATCCACTTAAGATCGGATAATGTGTTCTTGGTTCCCGGTATTATGACAAGATCGGCTTCTTCAATGGCCTTTGCCTCGCGGGTATAGATAAATTCCACATCTTCGATATTTTCAAATATCGAGTAATCTGTGTAATTACTGATAAAGGGAAGTCTTATGACAGCAATCTTTACCTTGTCATCACTTACAAATCCATCACTTTCCTTTAGTACTTCAGAAAGAGAGTCCTCCTCATCAAGAGAAAGCTCCATGTAAGGAACAACTCCTGCAAAAGGAATGTCGCAGTACTCCTTAAACATCGTAAGCCCCGGCGTAAGGAGCGAAACATCTCCTCTGAACTTGTTGATGATAAGTCCCTTTATCCTGTCTCTTTCCTCTTTCGGCATAAGACTTACCGTGCCAAGGAGCTGTGCAAAAACGCCGCCGGGATCTATATTGCCCGCCAGCAGGACAGGCGCATCCACAAGCTCTGCAAGTCCCATGTTCACAATATCTTCGCTTCTTAGATTGATCTCCACGGGGCTTCCTGCGCCCTCAATGACAATGATATCCGTATCCTGTGAGAGCCTCTCATAAGCTGCCATTATATCCGGCACATATTTTCTCTTATTCTTAAAGTACTCCCTTGCATCCATGTCCCCTATGGGAAGTCCGTTCACGATAACCTGTGAAGCTCGCTCCCCTGTAGGTTTTAAAAGTATAGGGTTCATGTCTGAGGATACTTCTCTGCCGGCAGCCAGAGCCTGTAGTGCCTGAGCCCTTCCAATCTCTCGTCCGCCCGGGGTGACATAGGAATTAAGGGCCATGTTCTGGGACTTAAAAGGCGCGACTCTAAAACCCTCCTGCCTCAAAAGGCGAAGGATTCCGGCCGTCAATATGCTCTTTCCGGCGCCACTCATGGTGCCCTGTATCATCAGATTTTTAGCCAAGTATGTCCTCACTTCAGTTTGTAGAAAAACTCCGTTGTCTCTTTTCCCTCTGCAATAACCTCGTAGAGGTCAGAAATAATTGTTCCTGCTTTATTGGTAAACTGATACAGCGATTTGTCACAGGCCCATACGTCGCCGCTTTGAACTGCCTTAAAGTCCTTAAAGGTCACGTCCATATCCGCAAGCGCCTTAAGGTCCGCCGGCGCATCCTGTATTGTTCCGTTATATATCAGTATATCCGCATCCTTTGCGTAGTCATAGAACGCCTCAATGCTGACAGTAACCGATGACGCAGACTTTTCATCGCTGCCTGCATCCGGAGAAGCATAGGTTCCGCCTGCCGTTTCTATCATTTTAACAAAGTAATCATTTTTCTTTTTGGTGACGATCTGGTGACCGGAATTTACTGCAAACACAGCAACACTTTTTCCTTCTATACCGGAAAGGTCGATATCTTCCACAAGCTTTGTCTGCTCTAAAAAGGCATCATTAGCAGCATCTTCTTTGTCACATAAAACTCCGTAAACCTTGATCCATTCAAGCCTTCCAAGAGGATTCTCCTCGTAACTTGATCTGTCTATGAAAGCTGTTATTCCCAGCTTTTCAAGCTTTTCCAAAACCTTTGGAGTGTGCAGTATCATGGTATTTTCGATGGCAAGGTCAGTACCCTTTTCCATCATCATCTCATAGTCAGGGGCGCTGTACTTTCCGCCATAAACAAGAGTTCCTGCCTCCATGGCATCTTTTGCCGCATCAATATACCAATCCTCCTGTTTTGTCCCTGATAGCGTAACCTTATCCATGGCTCCTATCGAGTCAAACTGGCACATAACAGCAGACGCTGCCAGATATATGCTTGTAAGTGGCTTTCTGATGATGTATATTCCTTGAGCATTTATCTTAGGAACATCCATGCCTTCGGGCACAACTACATAGTTCCTGCCATCACTTACTGCCACCACCAAAAGGCCGTTGTCATATCTGTGTATCTTATATTCCTTTGCAAAAGAGGTTTCGTCTGTTGAAATGTATGTAAAACCCGGAATCTCAATGGGTTCCATGTCAGATTTGTCATATGACACTTCCGCCTCATCTTCCGGCAGATTGTTTTCATCTCCAATATCAAATAAAAGGGTGTATTCAATAAGATGAGGCGTTCCCATGGCGGTAGTATCCGCCTGTACCTTCATCTCTTTATTCAAAGTGACAGGAATCCGGAACTTAGATCCGTCATCCGTACTTATGGGATAATAGGTCTTTCCACCCACTATCATATAATCATAGTTTGAACTGCTCCAGATGATTTCTGCAACAGCCTTACCTCCCTCTACGCTTACGCTGCAAGGGCTCTGTATATATGCCTTTCCGCTGCCACCTGTCAGTGAAACGGAAGCGGCATAATCCCCATCGGGAATTCTGCCGCATCCGTACAATAACAGGAGCATTACAAGGATCAGCATGTAATCCTTAATATGTAATGTCTTATTTAAGTGCACTCTTTACATGCTCCACATAGATATTCTGAACTTCATCAATTCTTCCAAGGCCTGAAATCTGGCATGTTACTTCGTCAAAAGAGCCATCGGCTTCAAAGCTGCTCTTCCAGGAATCATCGTCATCTCCCGCCATATCGTTATTGGCGTGGTCACCTGCAACAACCATGAGCGGTCTGAGAACAACCTTCTTGTAGCCTGCTTCTTTAACACTGTTTAAAACCTCAGTAAGAGCTGTCTCTTCAGGCTCACCCTCTACAGTTCCAACAAATACATTCTTGAACCCAAGTGTATCCATCTGTGTCTGCATCTGAGAGTATGTAACCTTTGCTGTATGAGAGGTTCCATGTCCCATGAATACAAATGCAACACCGTCTTTTTCTGCCGCATCAATGTCTGCAAAGCCTGCATCCTTAACTGCTGCTGCAGTTACAGCCTTGGCAACTGTCTCTTTATCAGAGTTGATAACTGTAGCATCCTTTCCTACTTCTCCAAGAAGAGGCTCTGAAACAACCACCTTTTCAAACTTATCTTCGTACTTTGAAAGAGTATCCATAAGCTCGTCATACTCTGCGCCGTGCATAAGGTGTGTAGGCTGAACCACAAGCTCTTTTACACCGTTTGCTACTGCTCTCTCAAGAGCCTGCTCAACGTTGTCGATCTTCTCACCATCTCTTGCATAGACGTGATTTATGATGATCTGTGCCGTGAAAGCTCTTCTTACGCTGTAATCGGGATAGGCAGCTGCAAGTGCCTTTTCAATTCCTCCGATATCCTCAGCTCTGCTCTCGTTAAAGCTTGTACCAAAGCTTACTACCAAAAGCTCTTTTTCTCCGATCTCATCACCGTTTAGAGGATCGTCCTTTGAAGCATCTCCTGTATCATTACCGAAGTAGTCGGGATCTGCAAACTCGCCTTCAACCAGCTCTTTCTGCTCATCGGTAAGTTCATCCCATGCTTTCTTTGCTGCCTCGCAGTTTGCATAGGTGTCATCTGTATAGTTCTGAACATAAATTGCATCTATAAGCTCAGCTACCTTATCTGCCATCGCCTGATCATCATCTCCCGCGTCTTCCTGAACATCTGATACAACAACCTTGTGGTCATACCACTTGCCCTTTGTTCCAACAAGGGCAACATCAAATTCCTCATCGAGGTAAGGAACAGGAATATCAAAACCGTGAACTTCCTCGGTTGTACCGTCATCGTAATTTACAGTATCAATTGTAGGCTCAAGGAGCTCAGCTCCGTCCTTCTGTGCATCCTCAGCTGATCCCATGAAAAGATTAACTGTATTCTTTGAAGGAAGTGTTACGTGAATAGTCATCTGACCATCCTTGACAGTAAGAGTACCTCTGTCTTTGTAAACCTCATTAACATGGAACATGCTTCCGTCTGTTGTAAACTTTGCGCTGTAAACACCATCCTCTAAAGCTGCCTCAGCAGTAGTTTCTTCAGGTGCTGCTTCAGTTGTTTCTTCAGCCGCCTCCTGCGCTGTCTCCTCTACCGGAGCCTCCGGCGCACTCTGCTCTGCTCCTGTACAACCTGCCAGCATACTGACTGACAAAGCTGCCACCATGAACACTCCTAGAAATTTCTTTTTCATAATAGCCTCCTGTTTTTTATTCATGGGCAATAAAAAATCCCTTGTTTTCACAAGGGATTGGCTATCTG
>JAEEGH010016271.1_pt1 | contig 16021 bp, 14 predicted proteins | sample 9134181 | NCBI WGS metagenome assembly JAEEGH01 (sample SAMN16246544, study PRJNA631951) | gut metagenome | biome: gut microbiome; feature: rumen; material: DP-attached | host: Bos | place: Iran: Karaj | collected 2018-10
CCAAAAGAAATTGGAAAAAAACACGAGTGCAAGTAGCTTGTATCGTGTAATTTGGAGGCAAAACAATCATAGTTTATGACACTATAATTTCTATTCTATTTTAATAGAATATCAATTATCACAATTATTGCATATGCTGCCTTTAATTTCGTAAAGCCCAAAAGACACAAGTCACATGTGTGGTGTCTTGTACGAGGCGGCGCCTCAGCAACACGAGGCGCCGCTTCAGGATTATGAGGCGCCGCCTCACGCGCGTGATGTGCCCTTTCCTTATTGTAAAAGATTGAAAAACTGTGAAAGTTTATGTAATAAGGGAAAAATGGAGGCTTACACTTTGGCTGTTTCCCATTTTTACCGTACCTTTGCAATTCGAAACAGATATAGCTATATGGGAATTTTTGGATTTTTTGGTAAAAAGAACAAGGAGACGCTCGACAAGGGACTCGAGAAAACCAAGACGTCGGTGTTCGACAAACTGGCCCGTGCTGTGGCTGGTAAGTCGACCGTTGACGACGATGTGCTCGACAACCTTGAGGAGGTGCTGATTACGAGCGACGTTGGCGTTGACACGACGCTGAAGATTATTCACCGCATCGAGGAACGTGTGGCTCGCGACAAGTACGTGAGCACCAGCGAGCTGAATGGCATCTTGCGCGATGAGATTGCGTCTCTGCTGGCCGAGAACAACTCGGAGGATAACGACAACTGGGACCTGCCTGGCGACCACAAGCCCTACGTGATACTTGTGGTAGGCGTGAACGGGGTGGGGAAGACCACCACCATTGGCAAGCTGGCCTGGCAATTCAAGAACGCCGGCAAAAAGGTGTATCTTGGCGCTGCCGACACGTTCCGCGCCGCCGCCGTCGAGCAGCTGTGCATCTGGGGCGAGCGCGTGGGCGTGCCCGTCGTAAAGCAGCAGATGGGCAGTGACCCTGCCTCTGTGGCTTTCGACACGCTGCAGAGCGCCAAGGCTAACGGTGCCGACGTAGTGCTGATTGACACCGCCGGCCGACTACACAACAAGGTTGGCTTGATGAACGAGCTGAAGAAAATCAAGGACGTGATGAAGAAGGTGCTGCCCGAGGCTCCTGACGAGGTGATGCTCGTGCTCGACGGCTCGACAGGCCAGAACGCCTTCGAGCAGGCCAAGCAGTTTGCGGCCGTGACGCAGGTATCGTCGCTGGCCATTACGAAGCTCGATGGTACGGCTAAGGGCGGTGTGGTCATCGGCATCTCAGACCAGCTGAAGGTGCCTGTGAAATACATCGGCCTGGGCGAGGGCATGGAGGAACTGCAACTGTTCAACAAGCGTGAGTTCGTAGATTCGCTGTTTAAGAATTGAAGACGATAGATTTCATATCACTCGGATGCTCAAAGAATCTCGTTGACAGCGAGATACTGATGGGGCTGATGGAGGCCAACGGTTTCCATTGTACCCACGATAGTGACAATCCGCAGGGCGAAATAGTCGTCGTCAACACCTGCGGTTTCATCAACGACGCCAAGGAAGAGAGCATCAACACGATACTGGAGTTTGCGCAGGCTAAGACCGAAGGGCGTATCGAGCGGCTCTACGTCATGGGCTGTCTGTCGGAGCGCTATTTAGCCGAGCTTGAGGAGGAGATTCCTGAGGTCGACGGGTGGTATGGGAAGTTCAACTACAAAGAGTTGCTGAAAGACTTGAAAACCTCTCCAAGCCCTTCCGAAGGAGAGAGTGTTTCCCGCCGTCATCTCACCACTCCCCGCCATTACGCCTACATCAAAATCAGCGAGGGCTGCGACCGTCATTGCGCCTACTGCGCCATCCCGCTAATAACGGGCCGCCATCAAAGCCGTCCGATGGACGAGATACTCGATGAAGTGCGTTGGCTGGTCAGTCAAGGCACAAAGGAATTCCAGATTATCGCCCAGGAGTTGACCTACTACGGTGTTGACCTCTACGGCGAGCAAAAGATTGCTGAACTGGTGTCGCGGATGGCCGATATTGAAGGCGTGGAATGGATTCGCCTGCATTATGCCTATCCGACGCACTTCCCCTGGGAACTGCTCAACGTGATGCGTGAGCGGAAGAACGTCTGCAACTATTTGGACATAGCCCTGCAGCACATTTCGGATACGATGCTCGACCGTATGCGCCGCCACGTGACGAAGCAGGAAACATACGAGCTGGTGGAACGTCTGCGTCGAGAGGTGCCCGGCATTCATCTGCGGACAACGCTGATGGTGGGCTTCCCCGGCGAGACTGACGAGGACTTTAAGGAGCTCATAGAGTTTACAAAGTGGGCGCGCTTTGAGCGTATGGGTGCCTTTGCCTACTCCGAGGAAGACGGCACCTGGTCGGCAGAGCACTACGAGGACGACGTGCCCGCTGACGTGAAGCAGGCGCGGCTCGACAAGCTGATGCGCGTACAGCAGAACATCAGCGCTGAGATTGAGGCTGCCAAGATTGGGCAGACGCTGAAGACCATCATCGACCGCCGCGAGGGCGACTACTTTGTGGGCCGCACGGAGTTCTGCTCGCCCGAGGTCGACCCCGAGGTGCTGATTCCTGCCGACTGCGAGTTGGAGATAGGTCAGTTCTACGATGTGCATATCACCGATGCTGAGGAGTTTGACCTTTATGGAGAGGTGGTAAATGTTAATTAGGAAATAGTAAACCGTAAATTATACAGAGGTGAACAATAAACAATTCATAGCTGAACTTGCCCGCCGGATGGGTTATTCATCGACTGACACGCAGAAGATGATATACCAGATTATCGACGCTATGGGCGACAGCTTTATGGAGGGCAACACCGTCATTGTGCAGAACTTCGGCAGCTTTGAAGTGAAGAAGCGGCTGGAGCGCATTATGGTGAACCCTACGACGGGACAGCGTATGCTGGTGCCGCCCAAACTCACTCTGGGCTTCAAGATCAGTCCTACGTGGAAAGGCAAACTAAAGAACGGAGGAACTGAGTGATGGGAGTGATGGACCGTATTTCTATACAAGAGCTATCCACTATCCTGACAGTCAAGAGTGGTTTGAAGAAGAAGGATGCCGAGCGGTTCGCCACCACGCTGTTCGAGGTGGTGAAGGACGGGCTGGTGTCCGACCGTCTGGTGAAGGTCAAGGGTCTGGGAACCTTCAAGGTGATTGATATTGAAGCCCGTGAGAGCGTGAATGTCAATACCGGTGACCGTGTGCTCATTGAAGGTCACGAGAAGATATCTTTCACGCCAGATTCTACGATGAAGGAATTGGTAAACAAACCCTTCTCGCAGTTTGAGACGGTAGTCTTGAACGAAGGCGTTGAGTTCGATGATGCACCGACCATCGCTGAACCGGCTGAGGAGGAGTTGATTGTTGAAGCGCCGACGGTTGAAGAATCCTCCGTTGTAGAGTCCATCGTTGAAGAACCGACAATTGAAGAGCCGTCTGTAGAGGAACCCAACGTTAAAGAACCGTCTGTTGAAGAACTGCCCGTTGAGGAACAGGCTGTTGAGGAACCTTCTTTGGAAGAATCACCTGTGGTGGAGTTGCCGTTTGAGGAATCACCCGTAGAAGAAATACCTGTAGAGGAATCACCTGTAGAAGAAATACCTGTTGAGGAACCGCCTGTAGAGGATCCACCTTTGGACGAACAGCCAACTGTTGAACCCCTTGCAGTGATGCAGCAACAGGAACCCATGGAGGAGATAGAAAAGGAAACAGTAGAAATCGAAGAAGAACAAGATATGGAAACAAAAAACGATAACTCAAAACTGAGAACAATTGCTTGGCTGGCAATAGTCCTCGCAACTGGTGTTGCCTCGTTTGTAGGCGGATTTTACCTTGGTTTGGACGAGGGCCTTTCAATAAAGGAGAATGTTTATACCCCGATAGAGGAAATTGCTGACAGCACTGAGCAGGCTCCTGTGAAAGACGCAGCCAAGGTAGAAACGAAGACAGAAACCAAGACAAAAGTAAAAGACGTTGATGCTCCGGCTTTCAAAGCCGAAAAGTCAAAGCCTGTTGAAGTCGTCGAGTCGCCTGTCGATCGTGCTACACCTCCAGCAGCCCCTGCCGCGTCGCCTGCTGCCAAAACTGACAAATATGCCGAGATGGACAATCGTGTGCGCTATGGGGCATACCGCATTGTTGGCACGGACTATGAGGTCACCGCTAAAGCCGGTGAGTCAACAGCCCGCGTTTCCAAGCGCACTCTTGGCCCTGACATGGAGTGCTATATCGAGGTATATAACGGACTGAAGCCAGGAGCCGTGCTCGAAGCCGGGAAGAAGGTGAAAATTCCCAAGCTGGAGCTGAAGAAGAAACTGAAGAAGAATTAATCACAAAACAAAAAAACTACATATCATTATGGCAGAATCAATTGATATCCGTGAGTTGAACATACGGATAGAACAGCAAAGCGCATTTGTTACGAACCTTGTAACGGGAATGGACCGCGTCATCGTGGGACAGAAACATCTGGTGGACTCCCTGCTGATAGGTCTTCTTAGTGATGGCAACATCCTGCTCGAAGGTGTGCCTGGCCTGGCCAAGACGCTGGCTATCAAGACCCTTTCGCAGCTGATTGACGCCAAGTACAGCCGCATACAGTTCACCCCCGACCTGTTGCCTGCCGACGTGACGGGTACGATGATCTACTCCCAGAAGGACGAGCGCTTCCAGGTGAAGCAAGGTCCCGTGTTTGCTAACTTCGTGCTGGCTGACGAGATCAACCGTGCACCGGCCAAGGTGCAGAGTGCCCTTCTTGAAGCCATGCAGGAGAAGCAGGTGACCATCGGCAGCGAGACCTTCGACCTGCCCAGCCCGTTCCTCGTGATGGCCACGCAGAACCCCATCGAGCAGGAAGGCACCTATCCGCTGCCCGAAGCCCAGATGGACCGTTTCATGCTGAAGGTCGTCATCGACTACCCGACGCTTGAAGAGGAGAAGCGCATCATCCGCGAGAATATTGCTGAGTCGCTGCCTGAGGTGCGCCCTGTAACAACAAGTGCTGAAATTCTTAAAGCCCGTGCCGTTGTGCGCGAGGTCTATATCGACGAGAAGATTGAGCAGTACATTGCCGACATCGTCTTTGCCACCCGCTATCCCGACCGTTACGGTCTGAAGGAACTGAAGGACATGATTGCCTTTGGCGGTTCGCCTCGCGCCAGCATCAATCTGGCCAAGGCCGCCCGTGCCTATGCTTTCATTAAGCGTCGTGGCTATGTGGTGCCCGAGGATGTGCGTGCCGTTGCCCACGACGTGTTGCGCCACCGCATCGGTCTGACCTACGAGGCTGAGGCCAGCAATATTACGAGCGAGGAAATCGTCTCTAAGATTATAAATAAGGTAGAAGTGCCCTAAGAATTGAAAGATTGAAGAATTGAAAGATTGAAAGATTGAAGATGGAAACATCTGAGATATTAAAGAAGGTACGCAAGATAGAAATCAAGACGCGCGGCCTTAGCTCGCAAGTCTTTGCCGGACAATACCATTCGGCCTTCAAGGGCCGTGGTATGGCGTTCAGCGAAGTGCGCGAGTATCAGTACGGCGACGACGTGCGCGACATCGACTGGAACGTGACAGCCCGCTTCCACCGCCCCTATGTGAAGGTGTTTGAGGAGGAACGCGAACTGACCGTCATGCTGCTGGTCGACGTCAGCGGTTCGCTGGACTTCGGTACGCAGGTGCAGATGAAGCGCGACATGGTGACCGAGATAGCCGCCACCATCGCATTCTCGGCCATCCAGAACAACGACAAGATTGGCGTCGTGTTCTTCTCTGACAAGATTGAGAAGTACATCCCGCCGAAGAAGGGTCGCAAGCACATCCTCTACATCATCCGCGAGATGCTTGACTTCAAGCCCGAGTCAAAGCGTACAGATGTGCGCCAGGCCATCGAGTTTATGACGAGCGTGCAGAAGCGCCGCACGACTGCTTTCATTCTGAGCGACTTCTATGTGCGCGAGGACTTCCTACAGTCGCTGCAGATTTGTAACCGCAAGCACGACGTGGTGGCCATTCAAGTGTATGACCAGCGTGCCCGTGAGTTGCCTAACGTAGGACTGATGAAGGTGGTCGATGCCGAGACGGGCTTCGAACAGTATGTCGATACCGGTTCGAAGAGTCTGCGCAAGGCTTACAGCCGCTACTGGACCAACCGCCAGAAGGAGCTGAAGGACACCTTCACCCGGAGCAACGTCGACAACGTCAGCATTGCTACCGATGAGGACTACGTCAAGCTGCTGCTTGGCCTGTTTAAGCAAAGAAGCTAAAAGAAGGAAATGAAGAAAACGTTATTGCTCATAATACTGTCTGTAGGCACGCTGGTCGCGAGTGCGCAAGTCACCGTCGAGGCTGCTATCGACTCTATCGAGATGCTCGTCGGCGAGCAGGTACACGTCACCCTGACGGCTACGATGAAGGAAGGCTCGAAGGTGGAGTTCCCCGTCTTCAAGCCCATGCAGCAGCTTATACCGGGCGTCGAAGTTCTGAAAAGTACCGAACTGGGCACCAAGGGCAAGGACGGCGGTTTCGTAGACCGTCAAGTGGTCTATACGCTGACCTCGTTCGATGACACACTCTACTATCTGCCACCCTTTGTGGTGAAGGTCGACGGCAAGCCTTATGAAAGCAAGAACCTCGCACTAAAAGTCGTTGGCATTGAGGTTGATACCACGCGTGTAGATCAGTTCTTTGGTCCCAAGGACGTACAGGACAATCCCTTCCTGTGGAGCGACTGGAGCCTCCTGTTCTGGCTGAGTGTGCTGATGCTGGTACTGATGGCTGTCGGCTACTACCTCTATATGCGGCTGCGCGACAACAAGCCCATCATCACCCATATCCGTATCGTGAAGCGACTGCTGCCTCACCAGAAGGCCATGAAGGAAATCGAGCAGATCAAGGCCGACAAGATGCAGAACTCTGAGAATCCGAAGGAGTACTATACCAAGCTGACCGACACGCTGCGCAAGTACATAGAGGACCGCTATGGCTTCAACGCGATGGAGATGACCAGCTCGGAGATTATTGAGCGCTTGGAGAAGGCACTTACCGACGATACGAAGGACGCTGCGACGATGAAGGCTGAGCTGCGTCAGCTCTTCACGACGGCCGACCTCGTGAAGTTTGCCAAGTACTCGACGATGATTAACGAGAACGATGCCAACCTCGTCAGCGCCATCGACTTCATCAACCAGACGAAGCTTGAGAACATGCCTACCGAGGAGACCGTAAAGCCCGAGCTGACGGAGGCCGACCAGCGTACTGTCAAGACGCGCCGCGTGCTGAAGTTGGTCATCACGCTGATAACAGTCACCTGTGTGGTGCTGCTGGTCTATGTGTTCTACGGACTCTATCAATTATTGAACTAAGGAAATGGAATTTGCCAATAAAGAATACCTGTTTTTGCTCCTGCTCCTGATACCTTATATATTATGGTATCTGTTGTACAGGAAGAAGAGCGAGCCGACGATGCGGATGTCGGACACCTTCGCCTTCCGCTTCGCGCCGAAGAGCTGGAAGGTGAGGCTGATGCCGCTGCAGATGCTGCTGCGCATGCTGGCCTTCACGATGATTGTCATCGTGCTGGCACGGCCCCAGACGTCGAACTCGTGGAAGAACAAGACCATCGAGGGCATCGATATTATGCTGGCGATGGACGTCTCCACGTCGATGTTGGCCGAGGACCTGAAGCCCAACCGCATGGAGGCTGCCAAGGCAGTGGCCGCTGAGTTCATCTCCGGCCGCCCCAACGACAACATTGGCCTGAGCATCTTTGCCGGTGAGGCCTTCACCCAGTGCCCCATGACTACCGACCACGCCTCGCTGCTCAGTCTGCTCCACAACGTGCGCACCGACATCGCCATGCGCGGACTGATTGAAGACGGTACGGCCATCGGCATGGGACTTGCCAACTCCGTGAGCCGACTGAAGGACTCGAAGGCCAAGAGCCGCGTGGTGATTCTGCTGACCGACGGTTCCAACAACCGTGGTGACATCTCGCCGATGACGGCAGCCGAGATTGCCAAGAGTCTTGGCATCCGCGTCTATACCGTCGGCGTGGGCAGCAACAAGGTGGCGCCTTACCCGATGCCTGTCGGCGGTGGCGTTCAGTATGTGAACATCCCCGTCGAGATTGACGACGAGACGCTGCGCGGCATTGCCAAGGCTACCGACGGCGACTTCTACCGGGCCACCAACACCAAGGAGCTGAACCAGATCTACAAGGAGATTGACCAGCTGGAGAAGTCGAAGCTGAACGTCAAGCAGTACAGCCGCAAGTACGATGTCTACCAGTATTTTGCCCTTGTGGCCGTACTGGCTCTGCTGCTCGAACTTCTGCTGCGTATCACCGTGTTCCGTCGCATCCCATAATCGTAAATAGTAAATCAGTAAATCGTAAATCATATTGCTGTGTTTAGATTTGAAGACCCCATATATCTTTACCTGCTGTTGCTGATTCCGCTGTTGGCAATCATCAGGTTTGTCACCTACCGTAGCCAGAGGAAGCGGTTGCGCAAGTTTGGCGACCCGCGACTGTTGAAGGAGCTGATGCCCGACGTCTCGCGTTGGCGCCCGGGCGTGAAGTTCTGGCTGTTGCAGGCCGCTCTGGCCCTGCTCATACTGATGCTTGCGCGCCCGCAGATGGGCACGAAGATCAGTCACGAGAAGCGCAACGGCATCGAGACCATCATCTGTGTGGACATCAGTAACTCCATGCGGGCTGAGGACGTGACGCCCAGCCGTTTGGACCGTGCGAAGATGATGGTTGAGAACTTGGTCGACCATTTTACTGACGACAAGATTGGTCTCATCGTGTTTGCCGGCGATGCCTTCGTGCAGCTGCCGATAACCAGCGACTACGTGTCGGCCAAGATGTTCCTGTCGAGTATCGACCCGTCGATGATGGCCACTCAGGGCACCGACATTGCCCGTGCCGTCGAGATGGCCACCCACAGCTTTACGCAGGAGACGGGTATTGGCAAGGCCATTATCGTGATTACCGACGGCGAGGACCACGAGGGTGGTGCCATCGAGGCCGCCGAGGCTGCCAAGAAGGCCGACATGCGCGTCTATATGCTTGGCATCGGTTCCAGGCAAGGAGCTCCGATTCCCATTCCCAACACGGGTGATTACATGACCGACAATACCGGTCAGACGGTGATGTCGGCCCTCAACGAGGATATGTGTAAGCAGATTGCCTCAGCCGGTGGCGGTGCCTATATCCACGTCGAGAACAACAGCAATGCTCAGGACCTGCTCGACCAGGAACTTGAGAAACTGGCCAAGAAGGAGACGAAGGCTACTGTCTACAGCGACTACGACGAGCAGTTCCAGGCGTTTGGCATCCTGGCTTTGTTGCTGCTCATTATTGAGGTTTGCCTGCTTGAGAGCAAGAACCCGCTGCTGAAGCGTGTGTCGCTGTTTGGTGCCCGCAAGAAGACCGCAGCAATCGTTCTGCTGTTGCTGGTGGCCATGAGTGTGAGTGCCCAGACCGACCGCCAGTTTATCCGTCAGGGTAACAAGCAGTACAGGGCTGGTAACTTTGCCAATGCCGAGGTCAGCTACCGCAAAGCCATAGAAAAGAACAACCGCAATCCGCAGGCACCCTATAACCTGGGAAATGCGCTGCTGTTCCAGAACAAGGATTCTGCCGCTGTGGCCGAGTTCGAGAAGGCAGCCAAGACTGAGACCAACCCACTGCGTAAGTCGAAGGCTTACCACAATATGGGCGTAGTCTGCCAGCGTCACCAGATGTTTGGCGAGGCCATTGAGGCCTACAAGCAGAGTCTGCGCCTGAATCCCCATGACGACGAGACGCGCTACAATCTGGAACTCTGCAAGCGCCAGCAGAAGCAGCAACAGCAGAATCAGCAGAACAAGGATAATAAGGACCAGCAGAAACAAGACCAGCAGAAGCAGGACCAGCAGAAACAACAGCAGGACAAGCAGAAGCAAGAGCAGCAGAAGCAGGAACCGAAGATGAGCAAGGAGAATGCCGAGCAGCTTCTGAATGCCGCCATGCAGCAGGAGAAGCAGACGCAGGAGCGCATGAAGAAAGCCCAGCAGCGCCCGCAGAAGCGCAGTATAGAAAAGAATTGGTAGTAAGATGAAAAGAATAGTAACTATCGTTGTGTTAATGGCGGCTGTCGTTACGGCCATCGCTCAGACGCTGACCGCCAATGCACCGTCGCACGTAGCCGTAGGTGAACAGTTCCGGCTTTCGTACACGGTGAACACTCAGGACGTCAGCGATTTCCGTGTTGGCGACATCCCCGATGCCTTCGAGGTGCTGATGGGCCCCAGCCGCTCGTCGCAGTCGAGCTTCCAGATTATCAACGGCCACACCAGCCAGTCGTCGTCCATCACGTTCACCTATATCGTCGTGGCCGTCAAGAACGGTACGTTCACCATTCCCGCTGCCCATGTCACGGCTGAGGGGAAGAACGTCGCCTCCAGTTCGCTGAAGATTACGGTCTCCGGCCAGGCCCAGGCAGGACAGGGGGGGGGGGGCCAGCGCCAGCAACAGCAGATGCAGCCGCAGCCCCGTGCCGCCGGTTCGCCCATCTCGGGCTCCGACCTCTTTATCAAGGTCAGCGCCAACAAGAAGCGCGTCTACGAGCAGGAACCCATCCTGCTGACTTATAAGGTATATACGCTCGTCGACCTGACGCAGCTTGAGGGAAAAATGCCTGAGCTGAACGGCTTCCACACCCAGGAGGTGCCGTTGCCCCAGCAGAAGAGTTTCAAGATTGAGCAGGTCAACGGTCGTCCCTATCGCACGGTGACGTGGTCGCAGTACGTGATGTTCCCGCAGATTACGGGCAAGCTGAAGATTCCCGGCATCACGTTCAATGGCATCGTCATCCAGCAGAACCGCAATATCGACCCCTTCGAGGCCTTCTTCAACGGTGGCTCCGGCTATGTCGAGGTGAAGAAGCAGATACAGGCTCCCGGCATCGAGATACAGGTTGACCCGCTGCCCCAACGTCCCGCCAACTTCTCGGGCGGTGTGGGCCACTTCAACGTCTCTGCCCAGCTGGAAGGCTCTGAGGTAAAGGCCAACGAGCCGGTCAAGATGCGTGTCACCGTCAGCGGCGTGGGCAACCTGAAGCTCATCAAGCAGCCCGTCGTAGAATTCCCCAAGGACTTCGACAAGTACGATGCCAAGGTGACCGACAAGTCAAAGCTGACGGTCAACGGCGTCGAGGGTTCTATGATTTACGACTTCCTTGCCGTACCCCGCCATCCGGGCAAGTTCGAGATTCCGCCCGTGGAGTTCACCTACTACGACACGGGGTCGAACAGCTACAAGACCGCCAAGACCGAAGCCTTCACGCTCGATGTGCAGAAGGGCGACGGCAGCGCTGCATCCGTCAGCGACTACACAGGTCAGGAAGACCTAAAACTGCTGAACAAGGACATCCGCTATATCAAGACTGCCGACAGCGCAGTCAGCGACTCCCTTACCGACACCTTCTTCGGCAGCACGGGCTACTGGACGTCGTTAGCCGTCCTGGCTCTCATCTTCATCTCGCTGTTCGTCATCTTCCGCCAGCGCGCCATTGCCGGTGCCGACATTGTCGGCCAGCGTGCCGGTCGTGCCAACAAGGTGGCCACGAAGCGCCTGAAGAAGGCATCGCGCCTGATGAAGGACAATAAGCCCTCAGACTTCTACGACGAGGTGCTGCGCGCTCTCTGGGGCTACGTCGGTGACAAGCTGAACATCCCTGTCGAGCAGCTCTCGCGCGAGAATATCAGTCAGCAGCTTGACAGCCACAACGTCAGCGCCGACACCATCCAGCAGTTTATCGGGGCCATCGACGAGTGCGAGTATGCCCGTTATGCCCCAGGCGACCCGACAGGAAATATGAATAAGGTATTCGAAGCCGCCATGACGGCGATAACGACTATTGAGAATAACGTCAGGAAGCGCCGTCCCGCCAAGTCGGCTACGCTCCTGCTGTTGGCATTGCTGCTGCCGCTCTCGGCTTCTGCCGTGACTAAGGCCGAGGCCGACAGCGCTTACGCCCAGGGACACTACCAGCAGGCCGTCAACGACTACGAGGCTCTGCTGAAGCAGGGCGTCAGCAGCGACCTCTACTACAACTTGGGCAATGCCTACTACCGTATGGACGAGATGCCGCGTGCCGTCCTCAACTACGAGCGCGCCCTGCTGCTCTCGCCCGGCGACCGCGACGTACGCTTCAACCTGCAGATGGCCCGCTCGAAGACCATCGACAAGATTACGCCCGAGTCGGAGATGTTCTTCGTCACCTGGTACCACTCGTTGGTCAACATGACCAGCGTCGACGGCTGGGCACGGCTGGCACTTGTCGCCCTGGCGCTGGCTATTGTGCTGGCACTGGTCTATCTCTTCGCCTCGCCCGTGTGGCTGCGCAAGTTGGGCTTCTTCGGCGCCCTCTTCCTGTTGGTGTTCTTCGTCTGCTCCAACTTCTTTGCCTATGCTCAGAAGCAGAGCCTCACCAACCGTAGCGGTGCCATCATCATGGCGCCTGCGGCAACCGTCAAGAGTACGCCAGCCAAGCAGGGCACCGACCTCTTCATCCTCCACGAGGGTACGAAGGTCGATATTACCGATGGCACCATGCGCCAGTGGAAGCGCATCCGCGTGGCCGACGGCAAGGAGGGCTGGATAGAAACCTCACAGATGGAAATCATTTAAGCAGTATGCTGGAACAACTGATTGACTTCGACCGATGGCTGCTCTTGGCCGTGAACGGCAGCGACTCGCTCTACTTCGACGGAGTAGTGCGCACGCTGACGACGGCTGCCACGTGGATACCGCTCTACATAGCGCTGTTCTATCTGGTGATGAAGAACAACAACTCGATGCGCAAGATACTGACCATCGTCCTCTGTGCCGGCCTGTGCTACCTCTTGGCCGGTGCTGTCGACGACGGCATCGTCAAACCGCTCGTTGCCCGCTGGCGGCCTACCCACGACCCCGTTATCGGGTGGCAGGTCGATGTGGTCGACGGCTATCGTGGCGGCCGTTACGGATTCTTCTCGGCCCACGCCTGCAACACGTTCAGCCTGGCTGTCTTCTTCAGTCTGCTGGTGCGCAGCCGTATGCTGACGGTCGCCCTCGTGCTGTGGTCGCTCGTCAACTGCTGGACGCGTCTTTATCTGGGCGTACACTTCCCTGGCGACATCCTTGTGGGCGTGCTATGGGGTGCGGTCGTCGGAACAGCCGTCTATTTCTTGTTTATGCGCATGGAGCGCCGCTTCTCAGACGGCATGAGGTTCATTTCGTCTCAATACACTTCTGCAGGCTATCAGTATGTTGATGTCGACGTGGTCGTTTCCGTTCTGGTGTTCACGTTTGTCTATGCCCTGCTCCGCGGCTGTCTGATGCTTTATAGCCAGTAAATGGTTTAGAGAAAGATGAATACAAAGGAAATCCAAATCAGCGATTATAACTACCCGCTCCCCGACGAGCGAATTGCCAAGTACCCGTTGGCCCGCCGCGACCAGTCGAAACTGCTGGTCTACGATAAGGGCGAGGTCAGCGACGACGTGTTCTGTAACCTGCCCCAGCACTTGCCCCAAGGTGCCCTGATGGTGTTCAACAACACCCGCGTCATTCAGGCGCGTATGCACTTCCGCAAGTCGACCGGCGCGCTTATCGAGATATTCCTGCTCGAACCGGCCCAGCCTGCCGACTACGAGCAGATGTTCCAGACGCGCGAAAGCTGCCAGTGGCTCTGCCTCGTTGGCAACCTGAAGAAGTGGAAGGAGGGCACGCTGGTGCGCGAATTGGAAATCAAGGGTGAGCATATAGAAATCCGTGCAATGCGCAAGGGTGAGGCCGGCACGAGCCATTTGGTCGTGTTCGAGTGGGACAACAGTTCGGTATCGTTCGCCGAGATTCTTGATGCCGTAGGCGAACTGCCCATTCCGCCCTACCTGAACCGCGAAACCGAGGAGAGCGACAAGACCACCTACCAGACCGTCTACTCCAAGATCAAGGGCAGCGTGGCGGCACCCACCGCCGGACTGCACTTCACGCCCGAGGTGCTGAGCGCCCTCGACGCTCATGGCATCGACCGCGAGGAGGTGACGCTCCACGTCGGAGCCGGCACGTTCAAACCCGTGAAGTCTGCCGACATCGGCCACCACGAAATGCACACCGAGTACATTGCCGTCCACCGCCGTACACTCGAAAAACTGCTGGCCCACGACTGTCAGGCCATTGCCGTCGGCACCACCAGCGTCCGCACGCTCGAGAGCCTCTACTACATGGGGCTGAAAGTGCTACGCAATCCCGATATCAGCGAAGAGGAACTGCACGTCTGCCAGTGGGAACCGTATAGGGAAGTGAAGAGTGAGGAAGTGAAAAGTGAGCAGTCGCTCCGTGCCCTGCTCGACTGGATGGACCGCCGCCAGCTCACCGTGCTCCACTCAAGCACGCAGATCATCATAGCCCCGGGCTACGACTATAAGATTGTGCGCATGCTGGTGACCAACTTCCACCAGCCGCAGTCGACGCTGCTCTTGCTGGTCAGCGCCTTCGTTCATGGCGACTGGCACCGCATCTACGACTACGCCCTCAGCCACGACTTCCGCTTCCTGAGCTACGGCGACTCGTCGCTGCTCATACCATAGCCATGAGCGTGGAAAAGGGTACTAATTGTTAATCACAGAAAACATCCTACACTTCCAACACTTCTTACACTGGACAGGTGTAGGAAGTGTTGGAAGTGTAGGATAAAAAGTGCAAATGGCAATCATGACAGCAAAAAAGCCGTATCCATCGGGCAAAGACAGGTGAAGCGGGGCAGCTCAAAAGCATGAACCTACACCCTAACCAACACCTCGGGCAAGACGTGGCGGTTTCTTCTCATAAACCGCCGGGTTTTTCTCAAAAGGCGCCGGGTTTTTCTCAAAAGGCGCCGGGTTTTGGACAAAAGGCGGCGGGTTTTGCGCAAAAGTGGGCCTGAAATGGGAATTGACTTACATCAAGAATATTTACGATTTGGCTAAAAAAGCCTAAATATCAGTCAGTTGTAAAAAAAGTTGGAGTACCTTTGCACCGTCAAAAACAAAGAAGAAGACAATTACTTCAATACGTGTATTAATATTTTAAGCATTATGGCAGAAAAGAAAGCAACAACAAAGAAGGCTACTGAGACTAAGGCCACAGCAGCAAAAAAGACAGAAACCGTGAAGAAGACTGCAACAAAGGCAGCTAAGGCTACTCTCGCAGTGAATGCTGAGAATATCGGTTTCAAGGCAGGAGATGTTTATCAGGCACTGGCAGCAGCAGAGAACGCTCTCTCGGTTAAGGAGATTGCAAAGGCTGCAAAGATTTCTGAGGAGGAGACTCTGCTCGGTCTTGGCTGGCTCTTCAAGGAGGGCAAGCTCGCAAGCGCTGAGGACAAGATTACATTGGCCTAAAGATATTAAACAACAATACAAAGAGGTCGGTAAGCATACGAGTTTGCCGACCTTTTTTATCAATGAAATACAACAAGCAAATCATCCAGATTCTGTCTGACGTGGGCGAGCAGGGTATAGGCGTGAAGCTGTTGGCCAAACATGTCTATAACCTGTCGTGTACGCTGTTCGTACAACCCGACCTGCACGAGATACACCAGTACGTGCAAGGGTATTTGCTTCGCAACTCCAAGACACCCCAGTCGCTGATAGAGCGGACGGGGCGTCGTGGTTATTATCGGCTTAATACGCGGAACAATGCTGAAGCCCGTCTTATGATGAATGAGTTCCGGAAGCGCAACAAGGCCGGGGCTGACGAGCAAACGGACGATACGCCACAGGTAGACTTGTCGCTGAGTTTGTTTGATTGAACAAAAACCAATTGGAAAAAGTAATAATTATTATGAAACTGAAGACAATGATGACAATGGTGGCACTATCTGCTATTTCACTTGCCGCCTCGGCAGACGAGCCCCTGAAGTCGGGACTGAACCCTGCCGACATGAACACCAGCGTGAAGGCCGGTGATGATTTCTATGAGTATGCCTGTGGCGGATGGATGAAGGCAAACCCGCTGCCGCCTGCCTA
>JAEEGH010016272.1_pt1 | contig 16021 bp, 9 predicted proteins | sample 9134181 | NCBI WGS metagenome assembly JAEEGH01 (sample SAMN16246544, study PRJNA631951) | gut metagenome | biome: gut microbiome; feature: rumen; material: DP-attached | host: Bos | place: Iran: Karaj | collected 2018-10
TCTCAGTGAAGTTCGTGAACACCGTGGACGGTGCAGCCATGAAGGAACTCAAGGGCACCAACTGCTACTGCATCGACTACATCGAGAAGTGGGAGGACGGCCAGCAGCACTACGAGCAGATCGAGATTGTTTGCCAGAAGCTCGAGAACGGTTCGGTTGCTTTCGACAATCCTTGGAAGTAGGCGAGTAAGCGAAGGAAGAGCCGAATTCATTCGAGCTCTTCTGAGCGAGAGCCTACTCGACGCGCAGCGTCAAGTAGGCGATTAAGCGAGAGCAGAGTTTTATAAAAAGGTCACTTCGGTGGCCTTTTTTTATGGTTTAATACAAAATTTTTTGTATTCTCTTTGTTAAATCGGAATTTTGAATTATCTTTGTACCCAAATATTACATTATTAACAAAAAGAACAGTATGAACAAAAAGAAAGCTTTGAAGTTGACCTTTGCGCTGAGCGCTTTGGTCGGCGGAATGACCTCCTGCGTTAATGGCGTGCCCGAGGTCGTCCCAACATCGTTTGAGACATTGACAATTACGAAATCGGACATTGAGGTGCCTGTGAAGTTCAGTGCCAGGATGAAAGGTCAGAACGACGTAACGGTAACGCCGCAGGTGAGCGGACAGTTGATGAAGATTTGCGTGGCCGAGGGGCAGCAGGTGAGACAGGGGCAGACGCTCTTCGTGATCGACTCGCGTAATGCCCAGCTGGAACTGGAGGCTGCACAGGCCAACTTACAGGCCGCTTTGGCTCAGGAGAACTCTGCGAAGCTGGAGTATGAGTCGAACAAGAACCTGTTTGAAAAGAAAATCGTGAGCAGCTATTTGCTGAGCAACTCAGAAAATTCCTACAAGCAGGCCCAAGCTTCGGTGGCCCAGGCCAAGGCAGCCGTGAACCGTGCCAAGGTGAACCTCGGTTTCTGCACCATCACGGCTACGGTATCTGGCGTGATCGGTGAGATTCCCGTGCGTACTGGTGACCAGGTTTCGCCGATGACACAGCTGACCATACTGAGTGGTAATACGACGATGTATGCCGAGATCTCCATCACGGAGGCCGTTATCGAGAGTGCCGTGAAGGAAGGCATGAATGCTGCTGATATAGAGAAGTACATTACCCAATTGCCTCCAGCAACATTTGTCATGAAGAATGGTACGGAATATCCCCACCAAGGTCGTTTTTCCAGTTTGACAGGTGTTGTGAATGCCGCTACCGGATCGTTGACCGCTAAGGTGTTGTTCCCCAATCCTGACGGTCATCTGTACTCCGGCATTCAGGGTTCGGTCGTGATGAAATATGATGAGAAGGATGTGATTGTCATTCCCCAGAATGCTGTGGTACGCCTGCAGGACAAGTCACAGGTTTATAAAGTGCAGGCCGACAGTACGGCTACTGCTATTGAGGTGACCACCGAAGATACTGGCAATGGTAAGGACTTCATCATTACCAGCGGTTTGAATGTGGGCGACAAGATTGTGACCACAGGTGCCAATAACGTGACGGAAGGACAGAAAGTGCTTTTTCCAGAAGTGAAGAGTGAAAAGTGAATAGTGCAAAATAGACTTCCATATGAAGAACAATATATTTATTAATAAATATGTGATGGCATGTGCCATCTCTATTGTGATAGCGCTGGTGGGCTATATCTCGATGAGCACACTGGCAGTCGAGCAATACCCGGATATTGCACCGCCTACGGTGTCGGTTACCACCAGTTACTCCGGTGCTGACGAGAACACGGTGATGAAGTCGGTCATCCAGCCTCTGGAAGAGGCTATCAATGGTGTGCCCGACATGACCTATATGACCTCTAAGGCTGCCTCTGACGGTAGTGCTGATATTACAGTCTACTTTAAGCAGGGCACTGATCCCGACATGGCGACGGTGAACGTGCAGAACCGTGTGACCCAGGCCCAGGCCTTGTTGCCTGCCGACGTCATCAAAGTTGGTGTGAAGGTAGAGAAACGTCAGAATAACATCCTGCAGATCTTCGCCGTGAGGAGTACCGATGGCAAGTACGACGAGGACTTCGTGTCGAACTATGTCGACATTAACATCAAGCCGCGACTGATGCGTATCACCGGTGTGGGTAACGTACAGAGCCTGGGTAACACTTACGCCTTGCGCATCTGGATGAAACCCGACGTGATGGCGCAGTACGGACTGACCCCTAACGACGTCTTTGCTGCCATCGGCGGACAGAGCTTCGTGGTTGGTGTGGGTTCCTTGGGTGAACAGTCGGAGAACTCCTACCAATACTCTATGCAGTATAAGGGTACGCTGAAGACGGTTGAGGAGTTTAACGACATCGTGTTGCGCACCAGTGGTGGCGGCATGCTGCACCTGAGTGATGTGGCCGAAGTGAAGATTGGTGCCATGAGCTACAACTTCACCTCGAATATCAAGGACCGTCCGGGTGCTATGTTCATGGTATTCGCGGCACCGGGTGCCAATGCTACCGAGGTGAACGCCCGCATCAAGAAGGCGTTTGAGGAGTCGAAGCGGACGATGCCTGCCGGACTGGAGGTAGTGACCCTGATGATCAGTGACGACTTCCTCTTCGCCGCCATCCATAACGTGGTGGAGACGCTTGTCATCGCTATCATCCTCGTGATCTTAGTGGTGTTCTTCTTCCTGCAGAACTTCAAGGCCACCATCATCCCCTCGATCTCGATTATCGTGTCGTTGTTGGGTACCTTTGCCATCGTTTCGCTGGCAGGTTTCTCACTCAACATCCTGACGCTGTTTGCTCTGGTGTTGGCCATCGGTACGGTGGTGGATGATGCCATCGTGGTGGTTGAGGCTGTCATGGCGAAGATGGAGGGTGGTATCAGCGATGCCCGTGAAGCCACCCGTTAGGCAATGAGCGAGGTGTGGGTAGCTGTGGTATCGTGTACCTTGGTATTTATGGCTGTCTTCATTCCTGTGACCTTTATGCCCGGCACCTCAGGTACGTTCTTCACCCAGTTTGGTGTGACGATTGCCTCGTCTGTCGGTCTGTCGTGCGTATCGGCCCTCACACTCTGTCCTGCGCTCTGCGCCATCATGATGCGCATGAAGGAAGGCAAGCAGGAGGGCAAGGGCTTGACCTACTACACGAAGAAGGCCTACACCGTGAGCTATAACGCCATCTACAACAAATACAGCAAGGCTGTTCAGAAGTTTATCAAGCGTCCTGTCATGGCATGGAGCCTGTTGGCACTGGCTGCCGTGCTGCTGGTGTTCTTCATGAAGAGTCTGCCTTCTGGTCTTGTGCCTCAGGAGGACCAGGGCGTGTTCCTGGCTGAGTTGCGTGCACCGGAAGGAACCACGCTGAAGCAGACCCGTGAGATGGTGAAGCAAGTGGAGGCCAAGGTGAAGAATATTCCCGAACTGGAGAGTTTTGCCGTATGCTGCGGCTACGGTATGTACTCGGGTGCCGGTTCCAACTTCGCCACCCTCATCGTCCGTCTGAAGAACTGGGACGAGCGTCCTGGCATGAACCACCTGTCAACCCTCGTCATGTATCGATTCTACTTTGACTGTCAAGACATCAAGGATGTACAAGTGCTGCCCTTCGAGCTGCCTCAGATTCCCGGCTATGGTACGAGTAACAGTGTGAGCCTGATTGTGGAGGATCCCACCGATGGCAACCTGTCGGAGTTTGCCAAACAGACCGAGCACTTCCTGAACAAACTGGCTGAGCGCCCGGAGATTGCCTCTGCCATGTCGACGTACTCTGAGCGGTTCCCGAAGTATCAGGTGGATGTAGATGCCGCCCAGTGCGACCGTGCCGGTGTGTCACCAGCCGACGTGCTCAACACACTTGGTACCTTCTGTGGTGGCGCCTATATCGGTAACTTCAACCAGTTTGGTAAGGTTTATCGCATTATGGCTGCTGCATCGCCTGAATACCGTCTCGACCCGCAGTCGCTGCACAACATCTTCGTGCAGGTGGGCAACGGTAAGATGGCTCCTATCTCCGAGTTTGTGACGCTGAAGGAGATTGTTGGTCCGCCAAACATTGAGCACTTTAACCTGTTCCAGAGCATCACTTGCTATATCTCTTCAGGTAGTGGCTATACCGAGGGCGATGCCCACAAAGTCATTGCTGAGGTGTTTAAGGAGGAGATGCCCTCAACAGCCACCTATGAGTATAGTGGTATGTCGCGCGAGTTGGAAGAGACTGCCGGTTCTAATGCCACCACTCTTATCTACGTGATCTGCGCCATCCTGATTTACCTCATCCTGGCATCGCTTTACAACTCGTGGTTCACACCGTTGGCTGTGCTGTTCAGCGTACCGTTCGGACTGATGGGTGCTTTCATCTTTGCCTTCTTCGGTAATATGTTGGGTCTGCCTGGTATGGACAACAACATCTACCTGCAGACGGGTGTCATCATGTTGATTGGTCTGTTGGCTAAGACGGCCATCCTGATTACTGAGTTTGCTACTGAGCGCCGTGCTCAGGGCATGACCATCAGTGAGGCAGCCTTCGAGGCTTGTAAGGAGCGTCTGCGTCCCATCCTGATGACAGTGGCCACGATGATTATCGGTATGATTCCGCTCGTGATCGAGGGTGGTGCCGGTGCCAACGGTAACCGTGCCCTGGCCCTGGGTGTCATCGGCGGTATGAGCGTTGGTACCATTGCCCTGCTCTTCGTTGTACCAGCCTTCTTCATCGTGTTCCAGAAGATGCACGAGAAATTCCAGGGCAAAGAAGTCGTAGAAGTCGCAAACAGCTAATGTATATAAAGACCACGAATTACACGAATTAAACGAATTTTCTATGCAGAGAAAGAAAGCACAAAAAAAAGAATTAGTGTAATTCGTGAAATTCGTGGTCGTAAAAAGAATAATGTATGAAGATGAAAAAAGTAGTTTTAATATTGTTCGCGGGTCTGATGCTGTCGGGCTGCGGCTTATATAATAATTATGAGAAGACGGTGCAGGAGCCGGCAGACGTGTTCGGTAGCACCCTCGACATTCCGACGGCCGTAAGCGAAACGTCCATCGCCGACCTGTCGTGGCGTGAGTTCTTCACCGACCCCCTGTTGCAGCAGCTCATCGAGCAGGCGCTGGCCAACAATACCGATCTGAACACCGCCCGCATCAATGTTGAGAAGAGTGAGATATCGCTGAAGACCAGTAAACTGGCTTTCCTGCCGTCGGTCTTCTTCTCTCCGCAGGGCTCGTTCAGCAAGTTCGGCAGCGAGTCGTGGACGAAGAGCTATACCATTCCGTTGAATGTGTCTTGGGATGTCGATGTGTTCGGTTCTTTGAGGAATAAGAAGCGCGCCGCCAAGGCCGCCCTGCTGCAGGCACAGATGGTCGAGGAGTCCACACGCTCCAACCTCATCAGTGCCGTGGCCCAGCAGTACTTCTATCTCCAGCTGCTCGACCGCGAGCTGGACATCCTGATGTCGACCGACAGTCTGTGGAAGGCCTCGTTGGATACACAACAGGCACTCTACGAGAATGGTCAGGCCTACTCAACGGCCGTCAACCAGCAGGAGTCGTCGTGGCTCAACGTGAAAGTCCAGATAGTCGCCATCCGCCGCGCCATCCATGCCACAGAGAATGAGATCTGCAGCCTGCTCTGCATCACGCCGCAGCACATCGAGCGCTCCCATTGGGCAACAGGCGGACAATACCACTCGGCCACCGAAGGCCACCGTATGTTCGAGGAGCGGTTCTTGAAGATCGGCGTGCCTGCCATGATGCTCGAGCGCCGTCCCGACATCCGCCTGGCCAACTTCTTCATCGAGGAAGCCTTCTATAACGTGCAGGCCGCCCGCGCTGTCTTCTATCCCAGCATCACACTGACGGGCGAGGCCGGATGGTCTAACAATGGCGGATTCGTCAATCCCGGTAAACTGCTGCTGCAGTTCGTCGGCCAGCTCACGCAGCCGATCTTCGCCCGTGGTCAGATCAATGCCAACTACAAGACGGCTCAGCTGACGGAGGAGAACCTGAAGAAGAAGTATGTGCAGGCTGTCGTCGATGCCGGCAACCAAGTGAACGAGGCGATTGCCGACTGTCGGGCTGCCCGTGAGAGTCATGAGTACTACCATCGTCAGGTGGAGGTGCTGCACGAAGCCTATAACGGCACTCACGAACTGATGGACAACGGCAAGGCCGCATACCTCGAAGTGCTCACCGCTCAGGAGTCACTCCTCAGTGCCCAGCTCAATGAGGCTTCGAACATGTACAACGGCGCTCAGGCTCTTATATCCCTCTATATTGCCCTCGGCGGCGGCACGAAGTAGTTCGGTTCAAGATACCCGGAAACCTTTGGTGACGTCGTAGCCGAGTTGATCCTGTTCCTTCTCCTGTGGGTTGTTGGGAACAGGATTTTCTGTTTTTTCCAGATAGTGGCGGTAGGCCTCTTCGATCTCCTGCTGCTTCTCTTGTAACTTCTGGTTTGCTTTCTCCTTGACGTCGTCGAGGATGTCTTTCAGGTCCTGACGGGCTTCTGCCATATCCTTCTCGGATGAGTACATCTCTACCTCACTGAATTTCTTCAGTCCGGCGGCATACTCGCCATCGAGGCGTACCATACACTGCTGGTGGAGTGCCTTGACACCATTGTTGAGGAAGTCGCGGCGGTCTTTATTCACCTCGGGCATCGTGTAGAGCAGGTATTTCGTCTCATCACTATCTTCATCGAAAATGTCGTCCAGTCCCAAAACGCTGTTCATGTCCGGTTCTTCGTTGTCCAGTTTCTCTTTGTCGGCTTCCTCTTTCTGGCTATTCTCCTGGTTTTTCCTGTCCTCGTTTGTGTCCCTGATCTCGAGTTTGAACTCTGGATGGGCCTCGAAGACACCACGGATGATGTCTTGCATGTAGTTGGGGATGTTGGGGAAAATGGCCAGCTGGTATTCGTTGGGCATGCTGACATTGGCCACATCCTCAAGGTTTAGTTCCTGATGGCCTGTGTTGACGGTGACAGGGAGCAGGGCTACGGGGTCTGCCTTAACGCAGAGATTCTTGAAACGCAGGTCGAGCAGAGACAGGTAAGCACCCATCTTCTTCTGCGTGTCGTTGATATGCTTTATTAATAGGGTATTCATACTTAACTTTGAACTTTGAGCTTTGAACTTTGAACTTTGTGATTACTTTTCCTCCGGGGCATCCTCGGTCTGGAGCTTGGCGGAGAGTGAACCGCCGCCACCACCGCCTCCGGCAGCCATGCCGTCTTCGATGTTCGTAGACTTGAAGTGCGATTTGGCCTGGATATCGTCGCCGGTAATCTTCGGAGCCTTGAACTCGCCCTTGATCTCCGTCTTGGCGTTGACGGTGGTCTCGCCATAGAGCTGTGTCTTGCTGCCGCTGGCGGAGAAGTTGCCACCTTCGAGCTGTACGAGGGCCTTGCCGTCGCCCTGCTGGATCTCCAGCGTCTTGTCTGCAAAGGCACCGACCTCTTCGGATACCACCTGCACCTTCTTGCTCTTGACGTCCTTGGTCTTGGCGCCCACGAACATCTTCTCACTGACGAGCACCATCGTACTGCCGGCGGCGAGGGCAGAGTCGGCCTTGCTGTCCTTGTCCACATCCATCGTCTTCACTGCGACGGCCTTGGCATTGACGTTGATACTGCCGGTGGCCTTGCCTTCGGTATCGGTGGCGGCAAGATCCATCTTCTCGGCACGGACTGACACCTTGCCTTCGGCCGTGAGTGCCTTCTCCTTCTTCTCGCCGTTCTCCAGGTCGTAGTCGACGCTTTCGACGGTGACGGTCTTCGAGCGGAGGATGAAGTCGCCCTCAGCGGTATAGTTCGCCTTGGTGAGCGCACCTGTGTCGTCGACCTCGATGTTGGCAGAGTTCTCGGTGCTCACCTCGACGGTCTTGGCGCGGAGCTTGATGCGGCTGTCGGCGGTGAGTGCCTTCTCCTTGCGTTTCTTCTCGGCCACCTCGTAGTCGACACCCTCGATGGTGATGTTCTTCGAACGCAGCGTGAAGTCGCCGTCGGCGGTATAGGTGGCTGTAGTCAGCTCACCCTCCTCATACTTCTGGTCGGTCTCGCCGCCCGTGGCCACCTCGATGTTCATGGCCTTGATGTCGACCTTGCCTTTCTCCTTCAGCTTTCCTTCCTTTTCAATGGCGGCAATGCTGACATTATTGGCCATGACAGAGATGCCCGAGCCCTCGTTGTCGCGCAGATTGCCCTCACCGTCGGCAGAGACGAGGCTAATGTTCTCGCCCGTGACCGTCACGGAGGCGCCTGTGGACTTCTGCTTGAAGTCATCGCCCTTGATGACGGCGTCCTTCTGGGCCTTGTAGCTCTTCACCAGACGATTGGCCTCCGCGAGCTGTGAGAGCACCTCGCAATAGCCGTAGAGATTAGTCGATATGCAGGATGACATCTCACGGATCTGACGGTCGAGTTCCATGATGTCGGGTGCATTGGTGCGCACATCTGTATAGTCTTCGCTCAGTTTTTCCTTCTCCTCGATGAGTTTTTCTATGTCCTTGAAGGATTCCTTCAGACCTTTCTTCTGTTCATTCGCCAACTCCTTCAGTGCCTTTTGGCTCTCTTCGGCGTCCTTCACGGTCTCTTCGAGTAGTGCCTCACGGCTTTCGGCAGTCATGGCGGCCTCTATCTCAAGTGTCTGATCGGCATGAATGTGCACACCACTATTGCCCGCCGGAACAGCAGTTGGAGAGAAGGCTTCGAGGACATCATCGCTTTGGATGATGATGTTGCGTGCCTGACTGACCACCTCGGAACGGTTGTATACCACATGCTCGTTGCCGTCAACACCGGGGTCTTCGGCAATCTGTCGGATGCCGGCAGCACGTGTCTCCACAGTACCGCCCTCACCGGCAGCCTGCAGCCCCACGTCGGTGCCACGGATAATGATAGTAGAGCCGCCAGCAAAGAGGGTGCCGTCGCGGTCGACGTTACCGATGACAATCTCCGGGGCTGACAGTACCAACCGATTATCATCGCGCACATAGCGCCCCTTTTGCATCTCGGCCACAACCTCAAGTTTCATCTTCTGAACGTCAGACTTGCACTGACGGATCTCCTCCAGGTCTTTCTCAACACTGTCAGCGAAGTTTGACAGAATCTTTTCCCAATCATTGAAGATATAATCCATAGTCTTTACTTTTTTACCTCATATTCCAAAGTATCCATTTCAGATGTCTCATCGTGCCTTGATTGGCATCGGTCTCACGGTGTACGCCCTCACCCTCGAAGCTGTGGGTAGCATCTTCCTGGTCAGAGAAGAGAATCTGTCCATTGAGGTCAGAATCCCATACCTGCTTGTCCTTGAGCCCTGCGAAGTTAGCTTTTGCCTTATCGATGACTAACTTGATGGTATTCTCCCACAGTCCGCGCAAGAGGGAGTTCTGCTGCTTGTTGTCAATCACATCTACCTGACGCCTCCACCAGTAGTCCACATTCAACTGGATATAGTTGGGGTCGGTGACCTCATTCAGCTTATAGCCGATGTCGAGGTGCTTCAATCCGGGCACTATCGTATTCTCCGGTGCCTGTGACACATTATAAAGGTACACGAGCATGAGAGTGCGCTTGAAACGTTTTTTATTGCTGAGTATGAACGGATCCTTGGGGTCATTAGCGTAAAAAATATCATTATCAGAATGTTCCTTAAATGTTTTGGACCATGAGCTGTACTGATCATCTGCCCATCCAGTAGTTAAGGTATCCATTAATACCCCGTCCAACCATGCGAAATTATCAATAGGCATAGGATCTATGATCTGGTTGGAACTGCGATATGCCATATGGTTTACAAATTTGTCCTGCATGCAATGTTTCAGATACGCGACGGTAGCGTTGTAGTAGGCTGTGGCAAAAGGCTTCAGAAGTTCATATATGGCATCATCGCCTTCGATCTTTTTGTTTTTTCGGAAGACGAATGCATGAAATTTCCCATTATACTTGTCTATCTTTAGTGAGGATTCCTTTGCATGGCTATTAACATCGTCTTTGGCAATCGTGAGGATATTGACAGCCTTCTTATCTTCCATCAACTTGCCTGCTTCATTATCGTACTTCCTTCTGGTTCTTATGAAGGTCACCATGAGTTTGTCATAGGTGTTAAAATATTCGTTGACTTTCGTACTGATATGCTGTACACGATCGCGCAAGGCGAGGAAGAACTCCTGTTCCTTCAACTCATCAGGCATCTTCTCATACTTTTTACGTCTGACTAAAGCATGTCCAAGACCTGCCTCGAGCTTTAGGAACTTTCTCGATTTCAGCAGCATAGTGCCGTCGACGGGCCGCACATAAACCTCGATGACATGGCGGATGAGCGAGAGGTCTACGACCGATGTGACGAACATATCCGTCAGTGCTCCTGCCGTGCCGTGGACGATGGCCTTGCCAATCGTTGCACAAAGGGTCTTTTTCGTTGGAGAGTCGCCATAGTCCGGTACCGGCAGGTTCGTGCCGGAGTTCATGGTGATCTTGTTGCCCGCCTCCAGCGTGATGTTCTTGCCCTTGATGGTGACATTGCCGTTGGGCGCACTGATGGTGATACCCGAGAAGGCGTTGATGTCGACAGTTCCCAACGGCGACTTGATGCTGATGGCGCGCTTGTGGGTGAGCATCTCAATCTCATAGACACCGTAGCGGTCGCCGATGTGTATGCCGCCGTTCAGGTCCTTAGAGTTCTTCCCTATGCTGTTCATTCCTAACATGGCTCCGTACATACCGAGTCCGGGTGAGATGGCGTTGGTGATGAATCCGGAGCCGCCGGCGGGGTCGGTGAATGTGATGTGGTGTCCGTTGGGCGACACCATCGCCATCGAGACGTTCTCCCACTGGCTCTCGGGATTGTAGCGCCGCTGAATCAGTTCGTGCGGCTCCAGTACATTCTTCGAGAACAGGCTGCCCAAGACGTAGGGGCGCTCGATATTGCCGTTGTCGTAGTCGACCAGCACCTCGTCGCCGATGCGTGGTCTGAAGTAGGTGCCGCCACCAGGAGTGGCCATGGGCGTGGCTACGCGGATCCACGGTGTCGACAGGGCTTTCAGGAATGCTTTCAGGATGTTGTCCACGTCCTCTGCTTTTTCCTTGGCTTCGTCGAGTTCATTCTTCTTTTCCGTCACCTTTTCGTTGGCGGTATTCTCCTTGTTCTTGGTGTCCTCTATGTTGGCGCTGAGTCGTATCAGCACGGGGTTGTCCTTGTCGATATAGTCCGCCTTGTCCTTGCCAGTTTTGCCGTCGAGCTTGTCGTTGTGGGCGGCCTGATAGTCCCTAAGCTCGACTTCTGCCTTCTTAATGTCGGTATTCAACTGTTCCTTCTTGTCGTCGATAGCGTCGATCTGGGCTTGTATCAGCACGAGTTTCGCCTTCTCGGCTTCCAGTTCCACCTGCTGCTCCTCGGTAGGATTTTCGATGGCCTCCATATCCTTGATAAGCGCCTCCTTCTGCGTCTTCTCTGTCTCTAATGCCGTCTTTTGGGTGTTGAGGTCTTCGAGCTCGTCGTACAGCTGGTTGACACCGTTCTGCTTCTCCATGAGGATGGCCGTGCGCTGGTCAATAGACAAAGCCAGGAACGCCAGAATGTCATCGTATTCCTTTTGGAGGGCGGTGTATAAGCTGAGCAGCTGGTCTTTCGTCACCACGGCATCGTTATACGCCTTCGTGGCCTCTTCCATCTTCAGGTGCGACGCCTCGCTCTTCTTCTTCATGGCGGTCACCTCAGCCTTGGTCTGCCAGGGGTACATCACCCGCACGCGGCCTTGGTACTTCGGGTCGTCGTTGTCGGTGACGAAGGCCGTCTGTGCCCCGCTCCTGCGGAAGGCGGGCGTGGGGAGTAGGGGCGGCACGAACTTCTCCTTGGTGTCTTCCGTATAGCTGGGTATGGCGTAGATCTTCTGCGAGCGGCGGTCGGAGTAGATATCCGAGGCCGTCGCGCCATACCTGTCGTAGTCCGTGTCCCACGCCTCTTCCGACACCTCCTGCACCTGGATCACCGTGTAGGTGTCGTTGAGCCCTGTCACCTTGATCTTCTGGCCGAGCCTCACGTCGGCATAGTTCGTGCCCATGTCGATGCAGATGGTGTGGCGTTGCTGCTCCTCCTGGTGCTTGTGTATCTTGCTCCAGGCGTCGAGCGTCATCCATCCCGCAGCGTTTAGCGTGCCGAACTGCGTCACGTTCGTGCCATCGCTCTGGTCTGTTAATTCGTCCCAGGGTGTGATGTGGTTCTCGTTTTTGTCAGCGTTGCCGCCGCCGGTCATCAGCAGGATAGCCGCAATCTTCGCGCGATCCACGGCCTCGTCGACGAGGATGGAGTTCACGACACTCAAAAGCAGACCGATATACCATTCCGTCGTCTCGTTCTTCAAGAATGTCTTGGCGATGGGGAGCAGCCTGGCCATGGCAACGTCTGAGGCAGAGATACAGAAGTCGAGGGCTTTCTTCTCGCGGTGCAGGCTGGTGAACTTGTCCTTTACCAGCGGGAAGATATATTCGTCGTTCACCGCCTCTGCGTTGTAGTGCAGTTCACCGTTCTCAGGGAAGGCATCGTCGGGGAATCCGCTACCGGCCTTCTTCACCGGTGTATGATTCAGGTGCTTCACGGTGCCGTTACCGTCCTTTGCGCTATCGCGGCGGTAGAAACTCACGTCGAGCGGAGCGTCGCTCGAGTCCTGGATGGTCACGGCGTAGAAGTTGCCGATGGTTATCGCTGTCGAGTCGGGCAATCCTATGGTCAGTTTGCCGTTCTCGAAATAGAGGAATTCGCCATAGCGGTTAGCCGAACGCGCCAGGAAGTCGTAGAATGACTCGTTGTACTGTACGAGGTAGGGATGTATGAACTCTGCTGCCGTCCCGTTATTGTTGTACGTCAGGAATCGCAGGTTACTTGCTACCGTGTCCGTGGCGATGATGGGTGTGAGGTCGTCAGCCTGCATGCCGAACGTCTTACACTCACTCTTCAGGATGCCCGAGCCCAGTTTCCTGGCCACGTAAGCCTTGCTGTATTTGTTCAGCGTCATCAGCTTGTCCATGCTGAAGATGTCCAGTTTCACCGACATCACGATGGTGTTGTTCTCCCGTTTTAACTGGGGGAAGAGCTCATACACATAACAGTTCTCCGCCACAGTGAAAGTATTGCCATAGTCGGTTGTTTTCGTGGTGTCCTCCTCCCGGTTGACGTGGATAATCTCTACCTTCACCTGTCTCTTCAGCAGCAGCGCCTCCACGTCGTCCGTCGACGGCGCCTGGATGGTGGAGGTGGTCGTTCCCGTTCCGGTAGAGGTTCCGCTAGTCGTCTGTTCCAGGAAGTCGAACTCCGCCTCTATCTTTGTGGGTTGGTAGATGCGGCGGTTGATCTTAATACCTTTGAAGGTCAGGTAATACGCTTTTTTGTTGTCGTCGGTAAACGTGGCCTGCACTCCCTGTTCCAGTTTCAGTTCCGACAGCTTGGTGCCCGGGTCTGAGATATTGTTGCCGAAAGTCAGCCTGTAGATGAATTTAGCCTCCTTCACAATGTTGGCGTTATTATTGCCAGTTGATGCTGTTGTTGATGCCATATTATTTAAGATTTACAAATTCTTCACTCTTCATTTTTCACTCTTCACTCCTCTTCGATAGTCCACTTATCAGGGATGCCGCTGTCGTTTCTGGGCCAATCGACACCTGCTGCCTTAACGAAGATACAAGAGGTTTTGCTAGGTGTTCCTTTCAGCCAATTATTGGTACATTTACTGGCTGAGATGTCGGTGGCTAAGCACTTTAAATAATTCATATTGGTGCAGCCGTTGAACATATCATAGTAGCACTGCTTCCTCAGCACGGTGGCTGGAAGCACGAGGTCCTTGCCATCTGCGTGGTAGATAGTTGTATTGCCTTTGAATAGATTCTGGAAGGTATATGCGTATGGAAGTTCCGTCATTGTAGCGAAGTTGTCCTTGTTCAGCAGGCTCATGATGTTGCCATATATGTAGCATTTTGCATTGCATTTGATCTGCATAAATTGGCTGGAATTAGAATTGCCTATTGTAGCCTGCGTGCCACGGAATCTGACGATATCGCCATTCTTGATGGAGATCTGTTGGTTACTCTTATAGGTTTTCCACTCACCACCGTTCTTACTATACTCCATGTCGCCGCTTTCTATCGCCCACACAGAACCGCTATTACTGTCGAAACACTCAAAGGTCAGTGGATCTGTATAGGCTCTGGGCTCTTTCTGCATCTTTGCCGTGATACGGTAGAACTTGCCGTCGGCAAAGGTCTTGGTTCCGGCGGTAGTATAGGTATATATGTCTTTGTCGTCGGTAGCAGTAAGCGTCTCAACGGCATTGTTGATTCCGCTAAGGGCGGCGTATAAGTCATTGGTTGCGCCTGTCGGAGTGATGGTGATGGAACCTGGTGAAGTGCCATTCTGTAGCAGTCCGTTGGCCTCGATAGTCAGGTTTTTTACCGGCAAGTCGGAATTATCCGTTTTTTTTAGCGTAAATCTGACGATGGACTGTAAGTTGGTAAAACGGGCATCGGTGGCCGAGACAAATGAGTCGTTGGCATAATTCACAGTCACCGTTGCCGTCGCATAGTCGTAGTTAGAAGCAATATCGTTTAGGGTGCCCTTCTGTCCGGTATAGTCCCTTCCTGTTCGTGGGAAGACGAGAGTCAGTTGGTCACCTCTTTTGACGGGGCTGTTGAGTGTGGCTTTGAGTGTAGTGGAAGCAGATCCGGTTGTCGTGGGAGTCATCGTGCCGATTACTGCGCCGATGGCCGACATAACAGTCACTTTGTCGCCCTCGCTCCAGATGGCTGCGATGGTGCTGCCTTCAGGTTTCAATCCTCGGGTGCCGGCAATCTGGCCTTTCGTGGCATTGACGTTCAGGATCATAGGGACAGATCCTTGCCCTGCATGGTCTGCAGGGTCAAACGACCTGTCCCCGTAATCACTACACGCTCCAAGAGTGAAGACGAAGGTTGCTAACAATACCTTACCAAGTAACCTCACCCTTGTCACTATAAGTGTCACGCTCTGTATGAGTATCGTCAAAGACACCCATCTTAATTGTATGGCGTATGAAGTCTCCTAATTCATATTTGTGTTCCGAACTCGTAGAGGTATAAATCGTCGTCTTGCTTCCATTGACCACCTTGGCCGTTATGGTATATTTGTCTTTTTCTCCTAAATCATTGCGGAGAGCCACATAATACACGTTGGTATTGCCCTTCGGTGTTATCTCGAGACCGCCGTAATCAACAGTCTTGCCATCGAGGCTACGGCTTTTCACAATTTTTCCGCCTTCAGATACAATGGTAAGGGATGTCGCCTTTATAGGATTGTTGCTAGCATCGACGAGCGTGTACTTGATGATGGCTTGTTGTGTCTCGAATTTAGCATCGCTACCATACACTTTGTTGCTTGCGTCAAAGAATGTGATCTGAACATTAGCGATACCATAATCATAGGTGGACGAGATGGTCTCGATGGTGCCATCCTGTCCTGTATAGTCCCATGTGGCGCGTGGCATGACAAATTCCATCCTGTCGCCGACATTCAAACCAGTTGACTTGATACTACCGTCAAGTTTTGTTATATTGTTATTTGAATCTGCCATTGGCGAGAGATTTCCTATTTGCTCAGTCCAACCTGCCTTATACACAACGACTTTGTCACTTGTCTTCCAATTCGTGACAGGACCACCGGTTTGGCTGTCAATTGAAACGGCTCGGGTGCCATCGCCATAGTTGCCCCTTGAGGCGTTGACAGTCAGCGTGGCTGTAGAGGACTGCTCATCGTCGGACGAACAGGCACTGAATGTGGCTGTCATGGCGATCACGGCCGCCACGGCAGAGATGTTTAATAAAATCTTTTTCATACTGATTTTTATTAGAGTTATACATTAATAATATATTATTCATGCATGACGATACTATGGGTGACGTCGTAGTCGGGATTGTCGTCACCGCCTTCTTGGTTGGATACCTGCGACAGGTAGCGCAGATAGGCGTCCTCAATCTCTTGGAGCTTGTCGTCTCGGCTGCCGAGGATATTCCTGAGGGTCTCATCGTGCATCCTGTCCAGTTCTTTGTTCACCTCGTC
>JAEEGH010016274.1_pt1 | contig 16019 bp, 19 predicted proteins | sample 9134181 | NCBI WGS metagenome assembly JAEEGH01 (sample SAMN16246544, study PRJNA631951) | gut metagenome | biome: gut microbiome; feature: rumen; material: DP-attached | host: Bos | place: Iran: Karaj | collected 2018-10
CACGCAGGTGGTCACACGGAGCGAAGAGTATAAAACAATTGATAATTGATAATTGATAATTGATAATTGACAATTGACAATTGATAATTGATAATTGATAATTGACAATTGACAATTGATAATTGACAATTGATAATTAGGGATGAGGCGCATTTCATTTTTTCTGTTGTTCCTGCTGGCGCTGAACATGGCGGCGCAGCAGCCCGACGAGCCCATCGTCTTTGCCTGCGACTCCACCAAGGCCGTCTGCCTGAGGGCCGGATGGGACACCAATGGCGACGGCGAACTGAGCTACCGCGAAGCGGCGGCGGTGACAAAGATGGATTCCGTGTTTTCATTCCAGCAGCACATCTCCTCCTTTAACGAATTGCGCTATTTCACCGGGCTGAAGTGTCTCGGCATACGCAGCCTGGCCGATGTGTATGATTTGAGGTCTGTCACGCTTCCTCCCGCATTGGAGGTCATTGACAAACGTGCATTCTGGTCGTGCGTCAATCTGCGCCACATCGATCTGCCACCCGGATTGCGCGAGATGCGCGAGGCCTGTTTCTACCACTGCGAGCGTTTGGAGGACATCACCATTCCATCACAGGTGGACACCGTCCCGGAACGGGCTTTCATGTGGTGTACAAACTTAAAGACGGTTGTCTTGGAGGAAGGTGTACGCTACATCAAACACGACGCCTTTATCCACTGCTTCTCCCTGTCCCAGCTGACACTTCCTTCCACACTCGAACGGGTGGAAACCCGCGCATTCGGCACCTGCAGGAACTTGTGCACTATATCGTGTCACGCCACCAAGCCGCCCCGGCTTGATCCCGATCTGCTCAATTCCTTCGTATACAAAAATGCGGTAGTTTTTATCCCTATCGGCAGCCTTGAAGCTTATCGCGCTGACCCGGGATGGAAACACTTCAGAAACATTACGGAGATTTTCTGAGCAGGGCCGTTATTCCTTCTTAGCCAACGCCTTCATCTTGAGCGACATGCGCTCGTTCCACCTGGTCAACGATGACATGATGGTGTCACGCACCGTCTGCACTTCCCTCTGCGTATAGGTGTTGTTTAATCCTGCGATATAACTGTTGATGTCGGTATTCACTTTCACGATTCGACGCGGCACTTCACTGATCCACGGCTCCTGCCATCGGCTCAGCGTGTCCAGCACCATTTCAACCCCGGATGCGTCTATCGCCTGATCCAAGCGGCTCATACCTAATTCTATGGCACGCTTCACGTGGTTGTTGAGCGACACCTCTTCCTTTACGGTAGCGGTCATCACGTTTTTCATGCTGTCGTTGCTGCGCTGCATGGTCTGCTCCATGTGCTGCATGTTGCTGTGGAGCGTCGCTATTTCGGCATCGCGTGCCCTGAGCTCTGCTGCCAGCGAGTCTGCCGAGACGCTCTGCGCTTCGCTGTCGGCATAATGGGTTTTCCACTCATCGAATTCGCGCACCGAAGCACGATGCTGCAGCATCGTGGCCACGACGGCCACAGCCAATAATGCAAGGGCCACGGCAACATAGACGGTGCGCCGCATCAGGAGACGGCGCAGGGCGATGCTTTCCTTCAGCTCTTCGATGCCCGCCCATCGCCCCTCGATGGGGCAGAGACAGCGCGCTATCGAGCGGCGGTAGCTCCACGGCAGGGGCATGCCCTGCATGATGACGCCCAGACTGTAGATGTCGTTGCGGGCGTCAGGCTTGCCGCCGGCGGCCTGCTCGGGCGACATGTAGCGCTCCGTGCCGGCCGACTGTTTGAGGAAGGCGTGCGCACGGGTGTCGGCCAGTCCGAAGTCGATGAGCTTCACGTGGCCGCCCTGCGTCACGATGATGTTGGAGGGCTTGAGGTCGCGGTGCACGATGCCGAGGGAGTGGATGTAGGCCACGGCGTCCGTCAGCTCGTCCATGAGGCGCGCCGCCGTCCGGCTGGTGAGGCCCTGCTCCATCACTTCTTTGAGTGTGGTGCCCTCCACATATTCCATCACGATGCATTCGCCCAGTCCGGGCACCTCCTCCAGGCCCGTTGCCTGCACGATGCCGGGATGCTGCGCCTTCATCAGCAGTTCAAACTCCTTGTGGAGCATCTCCACGTATTGCGTCAGCTCCGAGAGGTCGGGCTGCAGGCCCTTCAGCAGCCACCAGCGCCCGTAGCGCTTGCCTTTGGCCAGGATGTTAATGTCGCCCTCGCTGATCAGCTGCACTTCGGTGAATACGGGGCTGACGCCCTCGAAGCGCCCTTCTTCTATGCCGGAGGCCGATGTATCGACGCCGCTATTCATATCTTCTCGAAGCGCACGCCGCCCTTTTTGCCGCACACGTAGGACACGCCCGGCTCATTGTCGCGCTGCAGCTCGTCCAGATAGAGCGGCTCGCCCTCGATGACGAGGCCGCAGAGGAAGGTGTCGCCCGCCTTCAGCTTCGTATTTTCCGAGGCGACAACGCTGAAGTGCAGACTGCCGTTGTATTCCACGTCGCACACGCGGTCCGGCAGCCAGGTCAGACGCAGGCGGTCTCCCTTCCGGAGCTCAGTGCCCACATGGATTCTGCGGCTCATCACGGGGTTGCTGGTGTCCGAGAGCTCTTTGCCCTCCTGTGCGATGAAAGCGTCCATATCGGTGTAGCCCAGGAAGCGCGCCACGAAGTCCAGCGTGCTGCGTCGGGGCTGCGCTACGTCCTTCATGTCGCCCCAAAGGCGCCTCAGTGTGTTGCGGCTGATGATCACGCCGAGACGGCTGTGTATGGCGCCGCTCAGCTGCTCAAAGTCTTTCGGGGTGCGCATGCTGCGCCCCAGTGTTCGCTCCACCGCGCTGCACAGCCTTGCGATGTCTGCCTCCGGACGCAGGTTTTCCGACGCTGCCGCAGGGCTTTTGGGATTGCTGTTCATCGTGTTATTCGTTTTCTGACTGCAAAGATAACACTTTTTTCGGAACTATCCGCTTTTAGCTCTTAACTTTTCGCTTACACGGCGTTTCTGTCACCCAAACGGGCCAATACGGGCTCATTAAGACTACAGAGCAGCCACAACTTCCGGGAACTGACATATCCTGTCCGCATTCCTCTCGTTGAACAGCAAATGTACGAAGTCGCGACACTTCATCTCCATGTCGACTTCCCGCAACTTTTCTGCTACAGCCGCCTTCAGCTCTTCCATGGATGATAATCCCGTCCGGGCCTTCAAAAAATCCATATTGGGTTTAGTTTTGGAGAGCAGAAAGATGGCGTCATAGAAGTCACGCCCCTTCTGACGGGACATATACTTTTATCAGGCGACGAGCTCTTCGCTCCAGCGCCTTGTTTTCCATTCGTGCCAGATAGTCGGCGAAGCGCGCCCCATTGAACTCCGTTTGCATAAAATCCTCGTCCAGCCGAAGCTCCTCCATATCCTGCTCCGTCTTGTAGTACGGGTTTAGATAGAGCGTGTCCAGCAGCGCCTTCTCCGGAGTGGCGAACAACAGGCCGCGTCCGTTTTGCATGGTCTTTATCTCGTAGCCGAAATAGAGGGACGTCTTCACGTTCTGATAGTGGAACGTGCCGAAGCGGTTCTCAAACCGGGCTGTCTTCAGCGTGGTCACGCTGGTCAACTGCACCACTTCTTCGGGTATCATTCCGTAAAATGAGAGGGCACTGTGCAGACTGATGTACGAAGGGCTGTAGATGCGGTTGGCTACGTAGCGCGAGAAGTCGGGCATCTGCAGATATTCGGGGAAAGCATAATACTGGTTTCTCAGTTTCAGCAGCAAGCCTCTTCCGCACCAGCGCGTCAGGTTGTTGCGGTCGAAATTCTTCTCCCACAGCAGCACTTGATTGATGTGGAAACACCCCATCGGATACATCCGTTCTCTAAATGCCAGGAAGTCCATGATACGTCGTTTTGTTTCTAAAACTCTGCAAATATAGTGATTTTTGGAAACAAAGCAGTCAAAATCCATGTAAAAACTTCATCTAAACCTCTATTTTGACACTTTTGCCCCTACCCACACGCTTTTCCGTACCCCAGGCAAGCCTTAGGCAAAGGCGGGAGAAGGGCGTGCGCTCATAAAAAATTGCACCTTAATGACAAAAAGTCAACAAAGGCGCCCCAAATTTTGAGGATATTGCGGAAATTGGCAAAATAAATTTTGAGGATTTTGTATTTTTCGGCTAAAAAAATTTTGAGGAAAGAAAAATTCTCACTATATTTGCACCATAAAACAGTAAGGTATGGATTCAGAGAAACTCTTCAAACGGAAAATATATGAGCGTTTGCTTCAATGGAAGCGCGAAAGCAACGGAAACAGTGCACTCCTTATTGAAGGCGCGCGCCGTATAGGCAAATCGACTGTGGTTAAAAGTTTTGCTCGCAATGAATACGAGTCTTTCATCTTCATCGATTTTACGACATGCTCACAGGAGGTGAAAAACCTCTTCAATGATGTCTCAGACCTCAATTATATCTTCCTCAGACTCCAGCTGACTTACGGTGTGCAGCTCATCGAGCGCAAGTCACTCATCGTTTTTGACGAGGTGCAGTTTCAACCGCTTGCCCGTCAGGCCATCAAGTCGTTTGTGGCAGACCACCGTTACGACTATATCGAAACAGGCTCGTTGATTTCTATCCGCAAGAACACGGAGAAGATCCTGATTCCCAGCGAAGAGGAGCGCGTCAACATGTATCCGATGGATTACGAAGAGTTCCGTTGGGCTTTAGGCGACAAGGCAACGGTGCCTCTGCTTCGCGGCGTCTGGGACCACCCACAACCTTTGGAGGAAGCGCATCGCAAATTGATGCGTGACTTTCGACTGTATATGCTCGTCGGCGGCATGCCGCAGGCGGTAAACGCCTATCTGGAGTCTAATAATTTCGAGGTTGTCGACCGCGCAAAAAGAATGATTTTGGATCTATACGACGAAGACTTCGGAAAGATAGACCCTTCGGGAAAGGCTGCACGCATTTTTGCCGCCATCCCGGCACAGCTGAACAGCAATGCTTCCCGATATCAGATTTCCAACGTGATTCCCAAGTCCAGAGGTGAAGATTGTTTGGAGATCATCTCGGAGATGGAAAAGACCAAGACGGTGAATATCTCCCATCACTGCGACGATCCCAATGTTGGGCTCGGAAATACGGAGTCGACGGGACAGTATAAAATGTACGTTGGTGATACGGGTCTGTTTGTGACACTGGCTTTCCGTGACAAGGCGTTCACTGAAAACATCATCTACGAGCGTCTCCTCAGCGACAAACTCTCTGCCAACCTGGGGTATTTGTACGAAAATATTGTGGCTCAGATGTTCACATGTTCTGGCAACAAGTTGTTTTATCACTCTTGGCCCACGGAGAGCGGCAAGCACAACTACGAAGTAGATTTCCTCCTGTCTCGAGGCACTAAAATTCTTCCGATAGAGGTGAAGTCCTCCTCGTATAAGACACACGTATCTTTGGACGCCTTTTGCCAGAAGTATTCCTCACGCATCACTAATGAGCGTTATCTCGTTTACACAAAAGATTACGCCCGGGACGAATGCGTTAGATATCTGCCTGCATATATGGCCATGTTTCTTTAGAGGCGAGAGAAGGGCGAGAGAAGGGCGTGCTTGCTCAGTCCCTGAGACAGGATATAGGCACCACCATCACTCCATCCTTTCGTTGGTAAGCATATGCGCCTACAGCTGTCAGCACCATCAGGAAAGACGGAGACTTCATTTTCTGCGTATCTATTTTGCCGCTCAATTTTTTCAGTGATGTGGCTCCCTCTTCGATAAGCGTTTCACCCCCAAGTTTGATTTCCACCAATCCGTAATCTCCATTACGCAGGTGAATAACAGCGTCACACTCCAAGCCGCTTTTGTCACGATAATGGAATACACCTCCTTCGAGAGCTTCAGCATAAACACGGAGGTCCCTCACCGCCATCGTTTCGAACAACAACCCAAAAGTGTTCAGGTCATTCATCAAATCCTTCGGGCCTACACCCAACGATGATGCCGCGATTGAGGGGTCCACAAAGTAGCGTGTATCTGACGTTCGGATGGCCGTTTTGCTCCTTAGGTTAGGATTCCATGCTTCCATATCCTCCACCACGAAGATTTTTTTCAGAGCTGTAATGTACGATGACACAGTCTCTTCGCTCATGCCGCCTGGATTCCCGGCGAGCATATCGGCAAGGATTGCACTGATTGGCACTTGAGCACCTTGATGTCGGGCATACGACCGCATCAGCCGCAAAGCAAAAGTGGCGTCTCGATTAACGTTGTCAACCCGTGAGATATCACTTTTGCACACTCCGTCAACATAGTTTTTCGCCTGTTTTAAAGCAGCCTGCTGCGAAAGTCCCAATGCTCCGGGCCAGCCTCCGCGACAGACCTTGTATGCCATGTTTTCCAACGATACGTCCGGGGCGGCAGCGGCCTCTATGCATCCTTCAAAAAGACGTTGCATACTCACACTACCGTTAGATTCTTCCGATTCCCACAAACTCATAGGCCTCATGGTCACCCACCCGAAGCGTCCAGTCCCGGTGTGACTGATTTTTGCGAAGTCTGCAGGAACAGCAGAACCTGTGAAAATGAAATGCCCCGTCCCTTTTTTCCTGTCTGCTATAAAACGCGCGGTGTCCCATAACTGCGGCGCCACCTGCCACTCGTCCAGCAATCTGGGTTCCTCGCCGTCAAACAACAGTTCCGGATTATTCTCTGCCAGAAGCCTGTATTCGTTTTTCTTCTGGGGATTGTCCATATAGAGCACACTCCCAGCCACATGCTCTGCCGTTGTGGTTTTGCCGCACCATTTCGTGCCCTCTATCAACACCACCCCTGCAGCGTCAAGTTGATTCTTCAGCAACTTGTCCGCAATTCTTGCTTTGTACGATATCTCCATCCTTATACATGCTCATTTGACACATGAACGGCACAAATTTCCAAAACTTTTTTCACTCTTACAAATAATTACTCATTTTTTTTGTTTATTTATTGAAAATCCGCTCTTTATTTCGCATTTTCGCAGATTCTATTCCGGCAGTTGGCCAATTTGCATTCCGGAAGTTGGCCATTTTTTATTCCGCCAGTTGGCCGGTTCCCATTCCGGCAGTTGGCCATTTTTACTCCGCCAGTTGCCAAAGGCGAGAGAAGGGCGAGAGAAGGGCGAGAGAAGACTGTGTGTTCTTTGTCCCATGCTTTAGCCATACTATAGCCATACTCCAGCCATACTATAGCCATACTCCAGCCATAGTCGTGAGTAAGCCTGAAAGCAGCCTATAAGTAGCCTGAAAGGAGCCTATAAGCTGGCTAAAGCGAAAAAATATGCTTGACCTTGGGCGTTGTTTGAGTGCGGGGAAATGGTTATTTGCTGGACAAACATTCAAACAATCTGTTTTTGGACTGATTGTGTTTATATTAACATTAAAAAGTATATCTTTCTATCCCTATTTTAACTTTTTTTCACGCCAATCTCAAAATGGGCCAAAATGGGCTTACTGCTTTCTGAAAATTAATCATACCTTTGGTCCAAAATCATGAAAAACCTGTTATTGTTTTGCTATAATATTTACTTTCAACAAATGACTATTAACCCCAAATAGTAGGAGGATGCCGAAAATCCTTAAAAGAGTAGGTTATTTTTATTCTTAAATTAATTATTATGGAAAACCAAAATCCTATTCAACAGCAACAACCGCAACAAGGTTATTATCAACAGCCGCAACCGAATTATGCAGCACAGCCAACGCAACCTTATATACCGCAACCAGCGTCACACCTGGGATTTGCAATATTCACCACATTATGCTGCTGCTTACCCCTGGGTATTGTGGCAATTATCAAATCAAGCAAAGTTAGCGAGTATTATAACTTAAAACAATATGATGCCGCAATTGCAGCTTCAAACGAAGCAAAGAACTGGTGTACGTATGCTCTCATAGGTTGGTTCGTTTATTTTTTTATCGTTCTCATTATTTATTTTATAGCAGGAGCAGCAGCATTCTCTTTCCTTCCTGGACTTGGGTAACTTCGGTAAAATATGTCAAAGTCTATCCTATATGCCTTTTTTGTAATCTTCCTGTGCGGAGCCATTGTCGCAATGTACTTCCTGAACCCAATAGATTATATATGGATGCCCAAATGTCCCACGAAAATGATATTTGGCATTAATTGTCCCGGGTGCGGATTACAGCGTGCTGCCCATGCCCTTCTACACGGGCATATAAAAGAGGCTATCGGATATAATCTCTTTTTCGTCGTAGCTTTTCCTTATCTTATTGCAATCATTATATGCGGTTTAATGAGAAAAGGGGAGCTACGGCAGAAATTGAATCGTATTGTTGAAAGTAAATATTTAACATACGGATACATCACGCTATTTTTTGTTTGGTTTGTCATTCGAAATATTATAGATATTTAAATTAGAGACATGGAAGTAAACAGGATTGATCAGTTACTTATGTTGTATGGAGCTAAGATTCCACCAGAAGGGTTGCCCATGATTAGAGAGAGACTTATGACTTGCACAGATGACACATTGGCTCAACTCGTGTTCTCTCAGTTAAAGGATCCCACGTTGGCTCTTGTGCTGTCTATCGCTGTGGGATACTGGGGGGTAGATCGATTCTTTATTGGAGATCTTGGTATCGGAGCAGGAAAGCTTCTCACTTGTGGAGGAGCGTGGATATGGTACATTATTGACATCTTTTTGATAATGGATGCAACTAAGAAAAAAAACCTGGAAACAATCATGATGCAAATAAGATAATAATGGATTATCAACAACCTTTTGTCGCAAGGCCTAATTCACATTTATTTTTGGCAATTCTGACAACATTATGTTGCTGTTCTCCATTTGGTCTAATTGCAATATACAAGGCAAGTAAAGTTCATGATTATGTTGTAATAAAACAATATGAATCCGCTATTATGGCAGCGAATTCAGCTAAAAGGTGGTGCATAATAAGTTTTTGTATATCCTTCCTAATAAATATTATCCTACTTATAACAGTTACTTTTTCCATTGGCACATCAGTTATTTCAATATTTCCTTTGCTTAAGGTGTTTCTCGAATTCATCTCTAAGTTGAACGATTTAATAGGTTCGTTGGATGTGTTTTGGGGAACAGCCTAAATACATTAATGATATAAGCGTAAAACAGATTAAACTTTAAATAATTAGAAAATGAAAACAGAAAATAAGATTATTACAAAATGTCTCGATGGAGCATTTGCTTTTCGTCGAAACATAAGTAAAAAAGCGATAAACAGCTTGTTTATTGTACTATCAGGTCTCATACTATTAATGATGCCATCATGTGGTGAGAATAAAAAGGATGAGAAAAAGGTGACAGAACTGACAAATCGCTTTTTTGCCTTTGCTCGAGATGGAATGAAAGACTCGTTGTTGTTATTATATCCTAAACTTGATTTGGATTTAATAAGAATTTCAACTGACAGTATCAAAATCAATTCAGTAGCTCCCACCGAAGACGGGCAATACGAGGTTGCGTTGACAAACTACTTTAGTTTCGATAACACAGAAGAGTCTAATATTAAGACGAACATCTCACTTTTTTTCGAAAAGAAAGGAGGCGATGGAAGCGAGTTTGTGATTAATGACAGCAAAGGCTTTGTTAACAAGGAGGACTTGCCTTTATACGTGATACAAAGCGGGTGCATTAATAATAATCAGAAGTACACAGACAGAGAATATTCTAAACGACTCGAAATTGCAAAGATCTTAGTTAAAGAAAGAGCCAAAGAAATTGCTTCAGAGATTGAAAATAATATTGAGTACGAGGCAATAGACCATGATCTTGGCTGGTGGCCTTTAGGAGCAGAAGTCCTTTTTTCCTTAGAAAACAAAACAGACTATACCTGCACGGATTTCACAGTTTACATAACAATTGATTATTCAAGTTATAACAATGGCACGTGGAAAAAAGAATTTCATAGAGGAGATATCTCAGCTAACTATAAAACCTACTTCAAAGGACACTCCATAGAAAAATTCAAGATTACATTCAACGAAAACGACACAAAACTGGCAGACACAGATAAATATGGATCTAGTCCATGGTTTACCAAATTCTTCTTAAAGAAGATAGAAGTTAAGCCCGAAGCTGTGATGTGTAACCTGGATGAGTTCTTTAAGGGAACGGAATACCAAGAATATATTGCAAAAAATAAAGAAAAGAAATAGTCAATATAGAAGAAAAACAGACGACTCTAGTTTGAGTCGATACAACTAACCTATTTATTAATCATTAAAACTTATTTGACATGAAAAAGTATTTATTTTTTATCGCTTTGGCAATTTGCCTAGCAGGTACGCTCACCTCGTGCGGTGACAAGAACGAACAGGCTATTAGCAAATATGAGAAACTCATAGAGAAAGCCAATAAAGAGTCGGATCCTATTAAGAAAGCGATTATTTTAGATGATGCCGCTAAAGCAGTAAAAGACCTTAAGGAGGAAGACTTGACTAATGAACAGAAAGAAAGAATTCTGAAAGCGGCATCCTCAATTGGTTTTAGTGATATGGATTTTGAGTAAAATTTTCTGTCAGTACTTTTAACGGCTTATTACACAATTAGGAGTATACAGAAAAACCTTTGAAGAGTAAGTAGAACTAAACAATTATTTCATATGAAACTATTTAATTATTTCATTGCGGTGGTACTTGCAATTTGTATGGTATCGTGTGGAGAAAAAGAAAACTTAAATGAGGTCACTCTTAAAGTAGAAGCAGATCTCAATGATCTTGGAAACTATCTAACAGTTGTAGATAAAGAGGTGACTATCACAAAATCAGATGCAGAAGAAGATGACGAATCGGGATTTGCATTCAAATCTTCTATCTGTGTAAATGTTTCGAAAACCGTTGCATCAAATTATTCGTTTGGTTTTAAAGTACAAGTTCTCGACAAAGATCATATCGAAATTGGAGAGCTACCAGCATCTTATTATTGGATTGAAAGTAGTAAACAGGATGATGGTCTGGAATGTCACGAGATTCTTTCTACGGGAGAAAAACATGCAGTAATGAATTATTTCGTCTCTAAGGATGACTGGGAAGACGAAGACCTAAAGACTTGGGAAAAGATTTGCAAAGAAGGGGTTTATCTTGTCATCAAGCCTAAAGATTATGATGCGAAATTTGTTGCATACTCTGGTAGTGATTCTGATGACGAAGGCATAGAAGAAGAGGAAGAAGAAAGTATAATTGATGATGATGACGAATTAAGCAGTTCCTCTGGTTCGGAAGATTGGGATGCTCTTCTTGACTCTTATGAAGAGTATGTCAACAAATATGTATCTGTAATGAAGAAAGCTTCAAAGGGTGACCTGAGCGCAATGTCCGAATATCCCGCTCTAATGGAGAAAGCTCAAGAGTTTAGCGACAAGATGAAAAATGCTCAGGGCAGCATGTCCACGTCACAATGGGCTAGATATAACAAAATTACAATGAAAATGCTAGAAGCTGCAGAATCTTCACTGTAAACGAATCGCCAGTGGGCCATAATATGATATCTTTATAAAAGACTGTAGAATCTGCATTTTTAATGGCGAGGCGGATATAGATTTAACCTATATTCGCCTCCATTTTCAATATTATTATGCTCAAAACATGAAAGAAGGAAGGCTTTTTATTACGTTATTGTTACTATGCTTGGTATGCAATGTGGCGTATTGTCAAGTTAAACCCCAAACAACGAAATGGGTAAAAATCAGTAGCGATGAGGATGTAACCATATCTTATGACTCGAATATAACAACGAGCAAGGAAGGAAATCATTTTGTCTGGGTAAAGGCTGTATATCATACATCGGAATGGCAGAACTATTTTTCCCGAACAATAGGCAGTAATATTCCTGTTGTAACCACGAGGACAAAGGCAGAATATGACAAGATCTATAGTTTAGTAAGGGTTCGCCAAGTTATTTGCTACAGCAAAGTGGGGAAAATACTCTATAATTCCGGCGATGACAGGTCTGCCGGATGGGGTTATGTCAATGCGAGTGACCCCGTTGGCCTCGTCGGTGAATATCTTGCCGATCACAGCGAATAAACATCGTGAAGTAGAATCCAACAATAACTTCACACACGCCATACACATTCAAACGGGTTTTAACCGAGAAGACCGTGCGTTCTCTGTCCCAGACTTTAACCGGGCGCTGCATAAAAATCCCCGTTTCGATTCGCACCGTAGCAAGGATTTGTCAACCATATTATTAAAGCAAAACTCTTGTTCATTTTACTTCAGAAAGAACTTCTTGCCGCCATGAATGTAGTGATACATACAAAAGATTCTCAGCCACCGACAATCTACTGGCATTGATGGCTGAGAATCATATAGGATTAAAAATAAGTTAATCTGTTAAAGACAACTTAAATTTGGCAAATTTCTTTGCAGCAGCTTGCGTAGTGTTTTTTCCTGCCTCAATTTTCGACTCATCACGTTCAAAGAGCTCGATATTATTCTCTCCAACGAACACGAAGGTTACTGTCTCATCAACGTCACCACCGAGAAAACTCTTTATCATATCGCCGTCTGAGTCTTGTGAACGCCATTCACGCGATGTAATACTTTTCGGATTCAGGTCATCTATGTCACGCCCCTTCTCATCCTGTGCATGACCAACAAGCCATATCTGTCCTTCAGGGACAGGTACTTGATGTATTAACTTCAGCGTCAGCCGAATATTAGGATAATTATGTTCGTCAAAGTCCACATAAACATTGCCGTCATCTTCTGGCACCACCTCTACAGCACCTTTGAGTTGTGAAGGGAATAAAATGTTTTCTGGACTAAGAACAGCAAGGTGTCTATCCTTCTCGTCAATCTCTGCATTTGACTCTTCTCCTACAGTAGACTCTACATTGTCTGCCTCAGCCTCCTGTTCTGTCGATTTCTTCTCGCCACAGCCAACAATCATTAGACAAGCGAATGCGAATAAATACAAGATTTTATTTTTCATGATTTTTTAAATTTGTATCCAAAGATTGGATGGGTGAATATTATGTTTAACTTTTTTAAGGAAAAAGAAAACGTGATATCAATATCTTATTTTCCCATCCTTATTAGCCAGTAGATATTATCTGGAATAAAAATAATAAAGGCAACATCGAAGCAAAGAATCGCTTAAAGTTTAATCCCCGTTTCATAGTATTGAGTTTTTAAGTTAATAATCGTTAATACTGAGGGTCTATAATCAAAAACTGACACTATCTACCTCATTTTTTTGCAAAAATAAAGATTTTCTTTGAAACTGCATCATACACAACGAGCCCGTTTAAGCCCATTTGTATTACAAAATCGTCAGACGCAAAAAAAGCCCCGCCGGATGTTACTCCGGCAGGGCGTGAGGCGGCCGCCCTTGTGCCATATTTTGAATGATGCCGCAGAGCTAAAAATAATAAACGGAATGCGTCGGTTCAAAAGGTAAGACGAAAAAAACACGTCACCTTCTTTACTTTTATGCAAAAATATTTGCACAAAATCTCAAAAAGGTGTAAAATCCGCCCAGCAAAAATCTCAAAAAGGTGCAATTAACATCATCCACTGCTGTAAGTAAGTACATCCTTAGTACACCCCAGGCATACCTTAGGCAAACCCTTCGCATACCCTAGGCATACCCTTCGCAAGTCCAAGCAAACCCTTTGGGCTTGCCTAGGGTTTGCCAAAGGCGAGAGAAGGGCGAGAGAAATCCGCGCGTCCTTAGACCAAAAGAATGATGCGTCGGTTCAAAAAGGAGATTGGCTAAACTCAAAAGGGAGAATGGGCTAGCTCAAAACGGACAGGGCCCCGGGGCGGATAATGGAACGCCTCGGGGCGGATATGCAAACGGCCCGGGGCAGATAACAATCCGCCTCGGGCCGTCTCAAAACAAAATTTTAAGGTGTTTCTCCTACTTTTCCACAGAACGCGGTTCATAGACACGGGTGTGTCCCACCTTACGCTCTCTCAGCCTGGCATCGGCGCCATAACACCAACCGTTTAACTTCTTCGTAGCGGAATACTTGGACAGGCCGCTGAAATTCATGAAACTGGGGACTGTGGCATAGCCGCCGTTAGACCTTATGCTTCTGGCCAGTGCACGCTCCATAAGGTCGCCATCGGCTACCAAAGCCGACGAGTCCGACTTGCGCACATAGCGGAAGCCCTGACAACGCACCTTTGCTTTCACCATTCTTGTGAATTCTACAGACGGCCGGAACTCGATGGCACGAAACTCCGCATCGTCGTGATCCACCTGACGAGGGTCGGTCAACTCACGCTTCAGGCCCAGCTTCAGGGAAAAGACACCTAAGGGCGTAAGGACACGATAGCCGTCACCCAGTTGGCGTGCACATTCTGCAATCAGGGCTTCGAGAGCACGGTCGAGTTCACCGCCCCTCAGCCGGCCCATACCGCACAGCCAGTTGTCTATCTCCTTATAACTTCTGATGCGCTCACTCTCCGTGGTAGCGTAGAGCACATATTGTCCGTCTTCGTTCTTGCTCGGTGAGCGATGTACCTCAAAGGGCAGTCCGTCTTTTTTAATTGGCATAGTATTCTTCGTTTTAAATTTCAGGGCGCAAAGATACGGTGCCAACATGGCGATTTGCAAGTTTTTTAACATAAATTTTCGTCTGCGACCAAAAATTAATGCAAAACAAGCCTTAGGCATACCCTTCGCAAGCACTTCGCATACCCTTCGCAAGTCCAAGCAAACCCTTTGGGCTTGCCTAGGCTTTGCCAAAGGCGAGAGAAGGCCGTGCGTCCTCAGTCCAAAAGAATTTTGAATGCATCTTATCATTTTTTGATAATCATTTTTTGATAAATCAGACAAGAGTGCTATCTTTGCGTCGGTAAAAGGGATTTCAGCAATAAAAACAGAGACCATGAAACAACTGTTCACCATCCTGCTGCTGTCGGCGACAATGGCTGCGCAGGCACAGCGACAGCAGATATCATACATCGAGGAGACCAAAAACTGGTATTACGTCTACGACGACCAGGGCAAGAAGATTGGCGGGCTCGCACGCAGCAGCGTGGGAGAGCTCATGGGCTGGGGCTCGGACTTCTTCGTGGCGAAGCGCTACTCCTTCTACTACATCTGCGATGCCAAGGGCAAGACGCTCAAGACGATGAGCGTCCCGAATGTCGGCGAAATCGTCGGCGTGGCAGGCAACACCATCACCAGCCGCAAAGGCAGCTGGATATACATCTGGAGCAAAGAAGGGAAAAAGATCAGCGCACGAAGCGCCCGATGAAAAGGACTGAAAACAAAAAAGCAGGCCCCCGAGTTCGGAGGCCTGCTGCATTTACTGTGTATCCGTTATTTAACGATCTGTCCGTTGGTGCGGTATTTCACACCGTTCTTCACTATCACTATGCGGCCGTTCTCCAGGCGCTTGCCGTCCTTCAATGCCTTATCCCCGGGGATGACAATATCTATGTCCGTGGGTACCGTATAAATGTGGACGAGGCGCACATCGTCGACTACCAACTGAGCGGGAGCATTGCCGGAGCCGGTCTTTTGGAAGCCGAAGATGAGATCGAAGGGCGTGGCACTCCCCGTCACCTCGAATTCATAGGACAACGTCTTAGCCCCGTTTGTGGCCTCGCCGATGACGGTGGCAACTTCGCCCAGCCTGTAGGCAGAGCGGTTGGTCATGTTGGAGAGATTGCTGTTCCACAGGACGGAGAGACGATACTTGCCGACAGGCAGCATCTTCAACTTGCTGACCGAAAGCGACGTGGCGGCAGTGCCCCAATTCTTACGCATATAGAGTTTCCCGTCGTTGTCACCCTGATGCGTCTGAACGACGGTCCAAGTGTCAGCATCGGCATACGATACATCCCAACCCGTGACGGCGCGAATGTTGTTGCTGTTGTCGCCGTTGAGCAGCTCGCCCTCAGCAGCGCTGAAGTCGAGGTTAGGACCCAGAAAGGCAGAGACGTCAAAATCGGCTGCCTGCGTGGCGGCGTAAGTGGTGAAGGCGGTGTTGAGCGCCGCAATAGCCGTCTCCTGCGTGACATCCGAGTCCATGAAGCCGTCGGCGCTGTAGCTGC
>JAEEGH010016276.1_pt1 | contig 16019 bp, 10 predicted proteins | sample 9134181 | NCBI WGS metagenome assembly JAEEGH01 (sample SAMN16246544, study PRJNA631951) | gut metagenome | biome: gut microbiome; feature: rumen; material: DP-attached | host: Bos | place: Iran: Karaj | collected 2018-10
ATGTATAATTCTTTACGTTCGCACACGCCCTCATCAAGTGCTTCCTTGAACACCTTACCGATAAGGTCTTCATTGCCGTAGCAAGCAGCACAGTCAAACATTCTGTATCCTGCTCTTATAGCTCCGGCTACCGCATTGGATACTTCCTCTGCCGTAAATCTGTCGGAACCGAATGTTCCCATTCCGATACACGGAACCTTGTCACCTGTGTTCAAAGTAATCTGTGGAACCTTTTTTGCGTCAACTGCCATAATAAATTTCCTCCGTTTTTATAATCTGTCAGGGTTATCCCCGTAATCAGTTGCAATTATTTTTCACTGTCTATAAGGATCTTGCCCTTAACAGTTCCCGGTGTTTTGAACATTTCAAACGCCGTATCTATCTGTGAAAGAGGTATCTTCTTGAAGATAAATGAATCGTCAAGCTTAAGATCTCCGGTCTTGAAATAATGAGCTGTAAGCTTCCACTCATCACCCGGGAAAGGTGCCGAATAACTCATCCATGAACCTGTAAGGAAGAACTCTTTACGATTGATGTTTTCCCATTCTTCTACCGAGAATGTAAGATCTTTGGTAGGTGTTCCTATGAAACATACCTGAGACTTATTGGCTGCAAGCTTGAATGCCATCTTCATTGTTATGGTGTTGCCGGCCGTCTCATATACGTAGTCAAAACCTCTTCCTTCGGTAATCTCATTAACTCTGTCCATAAAATCGGGCTTCGAAGAATTAACACCGTAGTGGCATCCCAGTCTCTTAGCCAGGTCAAGTCTTTCATCGAGAATATCGAAAACAGTTACGCTCTTGGCTCCGAAGATCTTAGCCCACTGTGCTGTCATAAGACCTATGGTTCCGCCTCCTAAGATGGCAACGTTTTTGCCGCCGACATAATCAAGTCTTCTCAGGCCGTGAAGAGCAACTGTTGCGGGCTCGAAGAATGCGCCCTTCTCAAAGCTGACATCGTTGTCAATTTTTACAACATTCTTCTCAGGCATTGATACATATTCCGCAAAACTTCCGAATTCTCTCGAACCTATAAAACTGTAATGCTTGCAAAGTGAATAATTACCCTTCTGGCAATCCTCACACTTCATACAGGGAACAAGGGGAATTCCCGCTACGTGGTCCCCGGGCTTAACGCTTGTAACGCCCTCGCCCACTTCATCAATCACACCTGAAAATTCATGTCCAAGTACATTAGGAAAATAGTGACAGGCATCTCCGTTGACACGGGGAATATCCGAACCGCATATTCCTGTGTACTTTACCTTGACTACTACTCTTCCCGCTTCCGCTACGGGCTTCTCGATATCCTCGTAACGAATGTCGTTCTTAGCATGTACTACGCCAGCTTTCATTTTTTCTCTCCTCTTTTCTTGTGAAAATATTATTTAATTGTGTAATTACTTATATTCTTTAAACGTACCTTTGAGATTCTTATAAAGCTCCAGGTACAGTTTGAAGCCTTCTTCATATACCTGACGGTTCTTCATATCCGGTTCCTGAACTCTGGTTATAACAACCGTCTGACTGATGGCCTGATCGTAATCCTTGTAAAGTCCGCATCCTATACCCGCAAGTATTGCGGCGCCAAGTGTGGTAGCCGTATCGGATGTGGGTACCTGAATGGTTCTTCCGGTTATGTCAGCCTTGATCTGAGTCCAAAGAAGGGAATTGGCAGATCCGCCCATTGCGTTGAGAACGCCTATCTCCGCTCCTGTCTCCTCTGCAGTCACAAGATTGTGCTTAAGTGAGTACGCAACACCTTCAAGCAGAGCTCGTATCATATGGCCTCTTGTCTTGTCAAAAGACAGTCCGTAGAAGACTCCTTTTGCATCCGGATCCCATATGGGTGATCTCTCACCTGACATATAAGGAAGGAATACAACTCCGTTTGATCCGGGAGCGACCTTTTCAGCTTCAGCAGTGAGATCGTCAAAAGAAATATCTTTGCCGAATTCCTGCTTGAACCATTTGAGGGTTCCGCCACCGCCTACTGTTCCTCCCTGAAGCAGCCACTTACCCGGAACAACATGAGGACTAAGGATTAGTTTCTTATGTGCAAGGGCGTGATCGGTACAAATGCTCATTCCACCTGCCTGTCCGCCCTGTTCCTGCGTCTGACCAACTTTATATACTCCTGCTCCCAGTGTTCCGCATGCTGCATCCAGTCCTCCGGCAACTACGGGAGTTCCAACCCGAAGGCCGGTAGCTGATGCCGCTGCAGGGGTGATGGCACCAACTACCTGATCACAGTTGTATATAGAGGGTAATAGGTTGATATCCAATCCAAGTTCTTCGGCGAGAGTCTCATCATAGTTCAGTTTCTTCATATCAAAGAAGTGAACTCCGTAGCCCTGACTCATGTCCTGGCTCATCTCGCCTGTAAGTCTGTATACTATGTAACTGTTTGACTGAAGGAATTTGTCGGTCTTTTTAAATACCTCCGGCTTCTCTTCCTTAAACCAAATCATCTTGGGTGTTGTGTAAGAAGGAAGGAAGTCATTGCCGGCAATATCAAATATCCTGTCTTCACCGACCTTTTCCTTAACTCTGTCGCATATATCTCTGGCTCTTGTGTCCATCCATATAGGTGTTCTGTCAAGAACCTTGCCGTCCTTATCAACGGGAATGGCCGACCAGCTCTGTCCGTCCACTCCGATACCTGCTATATCATCAGCAGATATATTGTCTTCTGAGAGAACATCCTTAATTCCCAGGCAGATTGCATCCCACCATTCATCCGGATCCTGCTCTGCCCATCCGCTGTGGGGATAATATACTTTGTAAGGTCTGTTGGCCTGTGCCAGAACCTTGCCGCTTACATCAAAAACTGCGACCTTACATGCAGATGTTCCTATATCTATTCCAAGTAAAAGTTCCTTGCTCATTAATCCTCCGCTTTTTAGAGCGAAACGTTTCGCTCTACCCTATAAAAATTAGGGAGATATTTTCTACCCTTATGCTCATTATATTTACCAATATTATTGAAGTCAACACTTTTTTAAAAAAAGTGAACCGTTTCGTTAACTTTCGTAATAATTGCCCAATTTTAAAGACTTAAAATTGGGCAATTTTATCAGTCTACATTTCTTTAATTGAATTACCCTGTACCATCCTGGTAGCGAGTGCTATCTCCACAGGATTGTCAAGAGATCCATCCGCAACACGCTTCATAAGCATATCAACCGCTTTCTCTCCCATCTCCTGAAGAGGCTGTTCAATCATGTACACCTGTGGCTTTAATATATGGAAGATAATCTGATCATCGAATCCCACAAGTGATATGTCATCCGGAGACTTGTAGCCAAGTTCGTTGATGGCAAGCATGGCTCCGAGGGTGATCTCGTAATTACTCATGAATACAGCCGTAGGTTTATCCTTCAGTGCAAGCAGCTGCTTCATACCGTTGTAGCCGCTGGCAATGGAATGGGTTCCTCTTACCTGATATTCTTTCGGAACATCAAGTCCGGCATCTCTCATCGCATCCATGAATCCGTTATACCTTTCACGTCCGGTATATTCTTTTTCAGACGCTATAACCGCAATCTTTTTATGATTCTTATTTAACAGTTCCTTCATTGCATAATTGGCCGACTTTCTGTTGTCGATTCTTACGCAGTCATACTGTGCATCCGTCAAAGATCGGTCAAGCAATACTATCGGTATTCCCGCATTTTTGGCAGGAAGCAGAAAATCACCTTTTGAGGCAACCGGAATAACGATTATTCCGTCGACCTTTTTACTGATCAGATACTTAACATTAGCTGCTTCTATCTCTTCATCATTGCATGAATCCGCGATAAGCATTCCGTATCCGTGTTTTCTGAGTGCTGTTCCAACATGGGTGAGTATCAGTCCACTGAATGGGCTCTCTATACTGTAGACAAGTATTCCCACAGTCCTGGTCTTGTTGGTGACAAGTCCTCTTGCGATCTCATTGACTTCGTAATGAAGGTCCTTAATCGCAGCTTCAATTTTTACCTTATTCTCCGGTAATACATTTCCTCCGTTAAGATACTTGGAAATCGTCGCAAGCGACAATCCCGTCTGTTTCTTAATGTCCCTAATTGTTGCTGGCATTTCCTATGCTCCGTTCCCTCTCATAAATCTACGTTCCTTGCGAAACGTTTCGTTATCATTATATCAAATACGCCGGAAGCATTCAACACTTCCGGCGTACCCGTCATCAGTGATTATAGGATTATTTATCTTATTGTCTTATAAAGAGGACCATAAGCTTCGCATGCTCTGTAGTCAGCTGCTTCCTTATCAGTTCCGAAAGCATTCCAAGCAGCAGGACGATAAATATCATCGAGAGGTACGTTGTGCATACATACGGGAATTCGAAGCATAGAAGCCATTGTGATAAGATCGGCGCCTATATGTCCGTATGAAATTGCGCCGTGGTTAGCGCCCCAATTGTTCATTACATCATAAGCTGTCTTGAAAGGAGAACCTTCCTTGCCGTCAGTACGAGGTGCAAACCATGTACAAGGCCATGTGTAGTCTGTTCTCTTCCACAATACGTCTGATACTTCATCAGGAAGGTTAACTGTCCATCCTTCAACAATCTGAAGAACAGGGCCGAGATTCTTAACAAGATTGAGTCTGATCATTGTAGCCGGCATCTCTGCTCTTGTAAGGAATCTGCATGAATATCCGGCGCCACGGAAGTATCCGTTGTCTGCAGGATTCCATGTGGTTGCTCCCATCATAGTCTCGATATCTTTTTCGGTAACGTCATACCACTCTTTCATTATGGCGTTACCCTTTTCGTCTTTTACTTCACCGCAGGCATCCAAGCAGCATGAACCCGAATTTATCAAATGAATGAATCCGTCAGCGTCCTTTGCATGTCCTTCAATGTCATATCCCGTTACTCTCTTAACGGATGCTCCGCTCCAGTATGTACGTACATCTGCAAACATCTGAGCTCTGTTGGTAAGAAGCTTCATGAACAGCATTGATACGCCGTTAAGTGTATCGTTCTCTGTTGCAAGTATGAAAGGCTCTCTTGCTCCGTTCCAGTCAAATGATGTATTAAGGATTGCTTCAGGGAAGTCACAGTTCGGCCAGTGATCCGTCCACTGTCTCTGACCCTGGAAACCACCGCAGATTGCGTTGTGTCCCACAGATTCCTCTTCGCATCCTTCGGGAAGATTGGGATTGCCCTGATAGAGGTCTTCGATAATAACAGCCATCTTAGCTGTGAACTCCCAATCCTTTTCCTTCTGCTCGTCTGATTTCTGAATCCAGTCGGGGTTCTTATCGAAGCCCTGCTTTGCATATTTCTTAATCCATGCAAGAGCCTTCTGGAATTCGTCTTCATTGTATATATGCTCTTCCATTCGACGAAGAATCTCAACTTCATCAACGGACTCAACTCTCATGCCGAGATATTCTTCGAAGAAATCCTGATTGATGATTGATCCGCCGATACCCATACACTGAGATCCGATCTGGAGATAAGACTTGTCTCTCATGCTGGCTGCAGCTACGGCAGCACGTCCGAATCTTAAGAGCTTTGTCTTAACATCCTCGGGGATTGTCTCGTCGTCAGCATCCTGAACATCTTTTCCGTAAATACCGAATGCGGGAAGTCCCTTCTGGGCATATGTAGCAAGCACGGATGCAAGATACACAGCACCGGGTCTCTCTGTTGCGTTGAGTCCCCATACGCCTTTGATGGTAAGAGGATTCATATCCATTGTTTCCGAACCGTAGCACCAGCAGGGTGTAACACTGAGTGTTATTGCCACGCCTTCCTTACGGAACTTTGCTTCACAAGCAGCCGATTCCGCTACTCGTCCTATAGTAGTGTCAGCTATTACTACTTTAACAGGCTCGCCATTAGAGTATTTGAGGTTGTCCTCAAAAAGCTTCTTGGCAGCCTTAGCCATATTCATTGTCTGATCCTCGAGAGATTCACGGACCTTAAGGGGTCCTCTTCTTCCGTCGATGATAGGTCTGATACCGATTACGGGATATTCACCGATGTATCTGTTCTTTGCCATACAATATAACCTCCTTATATTTATAATGCCGTTAATTGATTTCTTTTTTTCGTGAGTTACGCAACGTTCCGCAGGTATACATGGGAAGGTGTTTCAAACTAGACGAAACGTTACGCCTCATTCCACTATTATCTTATAACTAGGCAATACAAAATCAAAGTGTTATACTATAAAAAAATACGACGATATTCACTTGTTTTGTTTTCCATACGGAGGATGATAAAGGATGAGATACATAGATTACAAAGAAAGAAGAACCCAAGGAACCTTTAATTTTCCTATAGCTTACTACCATCAGACCAAGTTGAGTCCAAGGTATTACATGACATATCACTGGCACCCGGAGTATGAAATTATGCGCATTCTTGAAGGATCTTTTCACCTGACTCTGGGCAATGAGACCAAGGAATATCACGCCGGAGATGTGATCTTTGTACCGGATGGTATTCTTCACGGTGGCAACCCGGAGAACTGTGGCTACGACTGTGTGGTATTCGATCTGGGCATGCTCATGAAGGACAATCATGCCTGCTACAATACCATTTACAACATCATGAATCACAAGATTAAGGTCAATACGCTTTTATCCGAGAAGAGCGACAGGATTCCTGAGATTGCGGAGGCCCTGTGTCTTTCTTTATCCGAAAAAAAGCCGGGGTATGAATTCATGACCCAGGCTTATCTCTATATGCTTATCGGAACAATTATAGAAGAAAAGTTATACAAAGAGATCCTCTCTGACGATCTGACCTCGGAGCGACTTGATTCCATCAAGAATGTTCTCGGCTACATTTCCGAGAATTATTCAAGCAGCATCACTCTGGACAATCTGGCAAAAATCGCCGGAATGAATCCCAAATACTTCTGCCGGTATTTCAGAAGCATGACGGAGCGCACTCCCATCGATTACCTCAACTACTATCGTATTGAATGTGCCTGCGAGATGCTGTCCACCAAAAATGCCTCCATCAAAGAGGTAGCCATTTCCTGCGGCTTCAGCGACGAGAGCTACTTCATCAAAACTTTCCACAAGTATAAAGGAATTACTCCAAAGCAGTTCACGAAGCAAAGGTTTTAGAAGAGTTCTTTCCGGTATTCTATACATCTGATATACGAACACAAAAACCTGCTTACTTATGGAGACGCCTTTCGGCTCCGACTCCAGACGTAGCGGTACATAAGTTGCTAGAATACAGCAACTAAGTACCGACGTCTTACGAGGCTCCATAAGTAAGCAGGTTTTATATTCGTAAATAATGTCTTTGTTACCGGAAAGAACTGCGCATGCAGCCAACGTGCCCGTTTCTTACCTTGATACTTCCTTGCTCATGAAGGAGAGCTGGAGGAAGTTGGCTCCGGTGGTGGTTACGGCTGATATAACTATGCTGCCGTTATCTGTCTTCCACACTCTTCCGTAGGTATTGACGCCATCATGGTTTTCGCCCTCTCCTCTTTCCGCCGTGATGGAGGATACTATCTGATTGTATATCTCCAGTACATCATCCCCGGTCTCACCTTCGTAGGACCAAGCCACATTACACAATTTACCTTTGTCATCAAACATGTATTTGATGTCGCCGTCTTTGGTCTGATAATTCTTGGGATAGATATAAGTCAGGCCGTTATATACCGAAGCATAGCTATCAAATTCTTCACCTTCTGCAGCGATCATGTCATCCACCGATGATTCCCATGTTAGATCCGTTAAAAAACATACCGCAGGGCTTTTGCTTCCGCATGCTGTAAGCATGAGGGAAGCCATCATTGTAAATGCTAAGATCAGAGTCGTTATTCTTTTCTTGTTCATAAGTTGTATGTTCACTTTACTCCTTAGCTGCAGGGAAGCATTTGCAGGCTTCGGTTCTGCAAATTTTTTTAATTTATCATCGGAAGGCTATACATTTACGAAGCATTCCGTCTCTTTTTTAAGATTATTTGCAATCTCGCTGTTCTCATTCATCTTGTCACTGACGTTACCGATTGATCCTACAAGATGATCGATATTATTGGCTGCATCGGAAACGCCCTTGGCACTCTCTTTCATAGCCTTGTTGATTCCGTCAATGGATTCAACCATGTGAACTATGTTGTCTCTTATGAGTCTGGTCTCTTTTGCATTTCTTGTCATAGCTTCATCTACATGAACAGCATCGGCAGTATACTGCTTTCCGCTTTCCACAAAGGATTCATAATCAGCCATAACAGTCTCATTGATATAGTCGATGATTCTCTGAGAAGAGCCCATAAGGTTGTTCACGGTCTCAATGATCATCTCATTGATCTCCTGAATGCTGTTGGCAGTCTCTTTGCTTGAATCCGCAAGCTTTCTGATCTCATCGGCAACAACGGAGAATCCTCTTCCTGCCGCACCTGCTCTGGCTGCTTCAATGGAAGCATTGAGTGCCAGCAGATTGGTCTGGCCGGATATGCTTAAGATATCTCCTGTAAGCTTGTTGATCTGCTCAAGGCTCTTGCTGTTCTCCATGGCAGATTCAAGTTCTTCGGTTATGCTGCCCAGAACATCGCTTGTATTTTGCTTATTCTCACGTGCAACTTTCTCAAGTTTGATGGCACGCTCTTTCATCTCTTTTGCGTAAGCGGCTACTTCTTCAGTATGATCAGCCATTCCCGCAACAAGTTTTTCCTCTTCGTTGGTAGACTCAAGTACCACACCTGTTGTTGCGGATACTTCTCCGACTGTTGCAGACAGTTCTTCCATGATGGCACTGATATCTGATGCATCATCGTTGGAAGAAGCCACACTGTTGGTTACCACACCGACTATTCTGTCAAGATCCTCGGAATTCGTCACCATCTTTGAGATGATATTCTGAAGAGTCTCAATAAATCTATTGATACCTCTTGAGGAAGAACCAATCTCATCATTACGCTCATATACAAGTCTTCTTGTGAGATCTCCCTGTCCCGCATTAATGGCATCGATAACTTCGTAAAGCTGCTTCTTCTGGTTCTTAAGAGGGTGTACAACGGTTCTTAAGATCATGATAACCGTAAATACAAATCCTAAGATAACCACTCCGATAAGAACATTAGCAAGGACAACGGTAGAATCATATTGTCTCTGCTGTTCTTTGCGAAGCGCCTCTATCCTGGCGTCATTGATCGCGATGATAGAATTGACATTGTCTATTATGCCGCTTGACCAGCTCTTCATATTCATGTTGGCAAGCATTCCGGCAGATTCAGGATTGGTATCAGCCATTTTAAGTATCTGATCTACAGAAGGCTTAAAACTGTTCAGGCCGTTTTCGATGGAGGCATATAAAGCCGGTGCATCTCCCCCAAGGGAATCAACTATTCCGCCTACAGTCTCCATCTTCTGATCAATACTCGCAAAGGATGCTTCAATATCAGATCTGTACTTAGCCTTGTCGTCATCACTTGAAGCAAAGCAATATGCAAGTGTCTGCTTCTGAATGACCTGAAGCTCGATATTGACACCATCCAGTTCAGAGATAGTGCTCAGACCTTCTACAGTAATCATCTCACTGCTTGTCTGATTGTTGACAAGGGCACGGGCTGAAAATACAACTCCGAGGATAGCCGCAAGTCCTAAGACAGCAACAGGCAGCATGATGTTGAAAAGCACACTGGTCTTTTTCATCTTTGAAGGATCCTTCTGCTTTCTTTGCTTAGGCTCCTTTACGGACGCAGAATCCTTCTCTTTTCCGGCAAAGACTATTCTTTCCTTTACCTTCTTCTCTTTGATTTTCTTTTCTTTTTTCGGCTTCTGTTCTGTAGACCCCTGAATTTCCACAGTATTGGTAACTTCCGCCATTTTCTCCGTTTTCTCCATATTACATATTCCCTTCCAATACTTTTCCCAATATATTGTGAAACTGATTATAACATCTTTTTTTAGATATGGCTACAAAAAAGTGAAACGGTTCGCTCCACTATTTTTCCATTTATGTCTTCGAAACATCCGTAGAATCGCTGTTTGTCCTCTGTTTATATGCTTTTAAAAAAAATTAGGACTTTATTACTAGTGACTATTATTCTACTTTCATGTGAAGATATGACAACTTCCGTATACAATAAGCGAAACACTGCGCTCTGACGTAAAAAAAAGACTCCGATTATCATCGGAGTCCTATATCATCATACTCGATTGGCCGGCGACCGGTCCGTAAAGGAACGGTCACAGGAATATCAAGAGCATCTTTTATCACAGAAATAGAATATGGCAATAAGTCCGGGGCCGCAATGAGCTCCGATCACCACACCAAGGCTGGAGATATTGACTTCTCCGAGATCCGGATGCGCCTTCAGGAGCTCCGCCTTGATATATTCCGCTTCCTCTAAACAGTCGGCGTGATTGATGTCTATACGTGCACCGAGCGTATCTATTTCTGCAAGATCTCTCTTTACACCATCAATTATAGCGGCGAGAGCTTTCTTCCTTCCACGGATCTTGGCTGCCACTTCGAGGGTTCCCTCATCGGGAACATAGAGCACAGGCTTAATGGAGAATACGGAGCCAACCAGTGCAGCCGCATTGGACACTCTTCCGCCTGCTCTAAGATAATTAAGATCGTCAACCGTGAATCTGTGGGCAATCTTAAGCTTGTTCTCATCTCCCCATTTGATGAGGTCATCGAAGGACATTCCCTCTTCTTTTCTCCCTACCATCTCTTTTACAAGGAAGCCCAGTCCGCCGGATACACATCTTGTATCCATAGATACTATGCGGGCTGAAGGATATTCTTCTTTGACCATATCGACAGCCTGAAGCGAATTAAAGTAAGAAGAAGATATCTTCTGAGTCATATCAAGGAAGATAAGGTCATCCCCTTTCTCTACAATCGCCTTGAAAAATTCATAATATGTATAGGGATTGATAGCCGTAGTGGTAAGTGTCTTACCGGCTCTCATCTCATCATATACGTGCTGTTTGCTTGCCTCCTCACAGTCATCCTCATAGAACTCACCGTCTATGGAATAACCGTATTTTATAAAGGGAATACCATGTTCATCCAGATATTCTCTCGGAAGATCGGCTGTGGAAGCCACCGCTATTACATAAGACATAACTGCCCCTCCTGACAGATTTTTACTGTTTTATCACAACGAGATAATTATAAATAAGATTATGCTTTTTTTCAATCGAAGAAGTTCTTAGCGTTGGGCAAAAAAGCTGTCCACTCCAAGCATCATACCCTCCACATATTTTGACGCCAGCTCATCGTTAACAAGAGTGGCCTGATTACCAAGTTCCAGGTCCACTGACGGAATTGTGCTGAAGGATGTCTGTGTCAGATCTATCTTCATTGATCCGCCGGAATATATCTTGATTCCGCTTTCTCTCAGGCCTTCAACAAGCTGAGCCCCCAGTCTGTCGTCCAATTCCCAGGTCTCTTTTACGGGAGACATATTCTTAATGCCATCCGGAACCGCTATGTAAAAGGCACCTTTATCATAGCCAAGACCGTCTCCGTCAAAATGTATTGATATGTGACAATCCGCCATGTTATTGGCAATAACCGTTCTGGACATAAGATCCAGTTCCACTCTGTCCTCATTGCGAAGCATCAGAACATCATAGCCCTCTTCCAGCAATCTGTCCCTGAAAAGCCTTGCAACCTTGAGAGTCATGGTAGCTTCTCCCGTTCCGTCGTTAAAGGTCATTCCGCCTGACTGGGCATTAGCCATTGTAGCTCCTGCGGCAGTGCTGCCCCCTGTGGTCTTAGGAGATTTATCGGGGTGACAATAGATCTTCATTCCTTCCGCTCCCTTGGTTCCATGTCCCGCGTCAACTCCGATAATGATATCTTTTCTGTTGTTCTGAGCTCTGTAAAGGATAGCCGGATCATTATGAATAACGGTAAAGTCCGAATATTGCCAGTTTTCATCCAGATATATCGCCTCCGACTCCGAAGATAACTGTGAAGCGCTCATGTCCCGGGATGCATCGACCTCGGCGGCAACTTCAGTCTCTTCAATACTGCTTTCAGGCTCGCTCTCCGTCTCTGTAAGGGCCTCGGCCTCTTCCTCCGTCGTCTCCACCTGCTCTGCTTCCGCTTCGACTGTAGTCTCTGCTTCAGACTCCGCTTCAGATATGTTCATATCTTCCGGGGATGCCTTTCTTCCGGCACATCCTGTCAGGATTACAGATAGGCTTAATACGAATATCAGCAAGATTTCTATTGTATATTTTTTCACTTTTTTCATTCTTACTGTCATATAGTTACTTTCGCTTTCTATTGTGTCCGAGGCAGCGTATGCCCCACGCGCACAATACAATTATGCATAATTAAGCCCGCATTTACAACAAAAAAAGGAGACTTCCGCACAATGTGCAAAAGTCTCCCATATACTTACATGTTATCAGGTCTCAAGAATCTGCTTAAGCGACTTCTCAACGTTATCTGCCACTTCACTCATAAGACCGATGGATGCGGTGGTCTGCTCTGAAGATGATACAAGGGTTGTGGCTCTTGCATTGACGTTGCCAACGATCTTTCCAAGTTTCTCAGCTTCGAGGATAAGATTCTCAATGGTCTGCTTGATATCATTGTTATTGGCATTACTGTCATCCGCAGTTGCTTTTGAATCTTCGGCAAGTTTCTTGATCTCATCCGCAACAACTGCGAAGCCTCTTCCTGCTTCTCCCGCACGGGCTGCTTCGATGGAAGCATTAAGTGCAAGAAGGTTGGTCTGTGAAGAAATTCCGATAACGGCAATATTGTTGGCTTCAAGCTTGTTGAGATAGCCTTCAATATTGCTGAGGACTGTCTTCAGCTCATTTGAGAAAGCATCAACTTCTGCCATCTCATTAGTGATTCCCTCTGTCTGCTTAGCATTGTCCTCACTGGTTATTGCAATCTGTCCGATTGATTCCTTAAGAGTAGCAAAATTATCGCTTATCTCTGCGGCAAGAGATGCTTTTTTCTCCTTGAGTTCATCCTGTGCTCTTGCTACTTCTTCGTTAAGCGCGATAGCCTTATCCTTCTCTTCGTAAGCACGGTCCTTAATGTAATGAACACAGTTGTGGTGATGATTGAATCCATTGAATATCGCTATAGCCATATCCTTACATGAATTGTATCCACAGCATCCGCAGTCTATATGACGCTTCTCTTCAGTGTCTTTCTTAAGCTTTGCATATATCGCTTCCAGTTCTCCGGGACCGGGCACTTTGTATGTGCACTTGGCACTTCTGTCAGTATACTTCCTTGTGAAGTCATTCAGGTCAAGTTTGGCGAACTGCTTATTGAGTTCTTCCAGTCTCTTGGCGGGTGTAAGACCTCTGCCCCAGGCCGATTTCTTAGAAGAGTTCTTGCTATCGGCTTTGATTCTCTGAATAGCCATGAATACATCTTCCGACATATCGTCACGAGCCTCTGTACCTGTGCCGTAGAGACATCCGTTTGTACAATTGAGAGCATCGATAAACAGATAAGAAGTGTTACCCTGTCTGAGTTTTTCCTTGTTGCGTCTAAGGTACTCATACATGTGATGTTCACCTTCCATCTGACGCACCAGTGCATCTTCACCAAGAAGCCAGTAGACATTTTCCTTAAGCCCACCGGGCATCGGGTATATAGATCCCAGTCCGTATTCTATCTCATCCTTATACGGACTTGCACCGCTTACCGGATGCTTCTTAAGATATTCAACAAGATGCTTAAATGTAAGATTATATGATATATATCCCTTGGTGTTGGGATCGTCTATCTCGTTCTTCTTAGCAATACAAGGGCTGATAAAAGCCAGCTTGTCTGTAAGCTTCATGTACTTATTGGCATATACCGCAGCACACATCATGGGCGAATGAACCGGCATGAGCTTCGGTAAAAGCTCGGGCATGTATCGCTCTATATATCCCACAACCGCAGGACAGGGCTGTGATATTCCGCCATAGTATTTGTTCTCTGTAATGTATTTTATGTATGCCCAGGTGGTCATATCCGCACCGAAGGATACACTTATGAATCTGTTCACTCCGGCTGCTTTTAACATTCCGAGATACTTTTCATAATCTCTCGGATAATTAGCCAAAAAAGCGGGAGCTATCAGAACCGATATCTTTACTCCGTTCTTCAGATCCTCAAAGAATTTCTCTACATCATCAACATATTCTCTTGCGCCGTGCTCACACACATCAAAGCAGGCTCCGCAGGCAATACACCTGTCGGGATCGACATCTATGACATTCCCCCTACCTTTTTCCACTGCCACATTGGCTCCCATGCTGCTGCACACACGTATGCATCGGTTACAGCCGATACACTTGTCATTCGTTCTCACGAGACTCATAGCAAATACCTCCTTGAAAATTCCCCTACCGGTACCATTATACCATTCAACACACGGTTCAGTATTAATTTTTTTAATTATTTATCGTAAAAATTCATGTTGACAGACAATTTTATCTATGTTATTTTTTTCTAAACCGTTGAGGAAGAGTAAGTAGGTTAAGCCTCCTTTTCAGAGAGAGTCTTGGATGGTGTGATTATGGCAAAAGCGCTTGATTCGAATGGACTTCTGAGGGCAAGCAGAAAGGGGAATCCCAAGTATGTGAGACGGAGTAAGAATCTTCGTTAACAAAGTTCCGCGTATAATGGTACGCATGAGTGGGTGTATATACACCAAGCCGGGTGGCACCGCAGGTTGATTAGTACCTGTCCCAGCAGACAAATGCAATGGGACAGGTTTTTTTATTGGAAAAATTCCTGTCTCCATAGGACCATTAACTGTTTAATGAAAGGAGACTATTATGTCAGAAAACAAAATTCCCTACAAAATCTACCTGAGTGAAGACGAGATGCCAAAGGCTTGGTATAACATGAGAGCAGATATGAAGAACAAGCCCGCTCCCCTTCTTAATCCCGGTACAGGAAAGCCTCTTACAGCCGAAGAGCTCTCTCCCATCTTTTGTGAGGAGCTTGTAAAGCAGGAACTGGATGACAACACCGCATTTATTGAAATACCTGAAGAAATCCGTAATTTCTACAAGATGTATCGTCCCTCTCCCTTGGTAAGAGCATACTGCCTTGAGGAGAAGCTTCAGACACCTGCTAAGATCTACTACAAATTCGAAGGTAACAATACAAGCGGAAGCCACAAGCTTAATTCAGCAATTGCTCAGGCTTATTACGCTAAGAAGCAGGGTCTTAAAGGTGTAACAACCGAGACAGGTGCAGGTCAGTGGGGTACAGCCCTTTCAATGGCATGTTCTTATTTTGACCTTGACTGTAAGGTATACATGGTTAAGGTATCTTACGAGCAGAAGCCTTTCAGACGTGAAGTTATGCGTACATACGGCGCTACCGTAACACCTTCTCCTTCCGAGACAACCGAAGTAGGTAAGAAGATCCTTGCGGCTCATCCCGGAACAACAGGAAGCCTCGGATGTGCTATTTCCGAAGCTGTTGAAGTAGCAACCAAGAATCCCGGTTACCGCTACGTGTTGGGAAGCGTTCTGAATCAGGTACTTCTTCATCAGTCTGTTATCGGTCTCGAGACCAAGGCAGCTCTTGATAAGTACGGCATTAAGCCTGATATCGTTATCGGATGTGCCGGCGGCGGTTCCAACCTCGGTGGTCTTATTGCTCCTTTCATGGGCGAGAAGCTCAGAGGCGAAGCCGATTACAGAATCATCGCCGTAGAGCCCGCTTCATGTCCAAGCTTTACAAGAGGTAAGTTCGCATATGACTTCTGTGACACCGGAATGATCTGTCCTCTGGCAAAAATGTACACCTTGGGAAGTGATTTCATTCCTTCAGCAAACCACGCGGGAGGACTTCGTTTCCACGGTATGAGTACAACTCTTTCACAGCTCTACCATGACGGATATATGGAAGCTCGCAGCGTTGAGCAGACAAGCGTATTCGAAGCAGCCGAGCAGTTCGCGCGTGTTGAAGGTATCCTTCCCGCTCCCGAAAGCTCACATGCCATCAGGGCCGCTATCGATGAAGCCCTTCAGTGCAAGGAGACCGGCGAAGAAAAGACTCTCGTATTCGGTCTCACAGGTCCAGGA
>JAEEGH010016277.1_pt1 | contig 16017 bp, 15 predicted proteins | sample 9134181 | NCBI WGS metagenome assembly JAEEGH01 (sample SAMN16246544, study PRJNA631951) | gut metagenome | biome: gut microbiome; feature: rumen; material: DP-attached | host: Bos | place: Iran: Karaj | collected 2018-10
TGATAAGTGCTACGACTGTCATAAAACGAAAATCCTCCTTGCTTTTTGTGTGCTTTCAGCACGAAATGATTGTACAAATATTTGTACTTTTTGTCAATCGTTTTCCGTTACTCCCCGTTGAAAAGAACGTTCTTCAGCCTTATATTCATGCAGCAGCCAGGCGAAACCGCCCGCCGGCAGGACCACCGCCCCGGCGCTCCGGGGGCAGCCGGCCATCAGATCGGTATAGTCCTCCGTCTCCTTGAGCCAGGCGGTCTGCTCCTGCCGGGAGAAGTTGAAGACGGCCAGGAGCTTTTGCCCCCGGTAGTACCGGCCGATGCCGATGACGGCGTCGTTGCCCGTGTCCAGCAGCCACGTGTCCGCCTCGTCGTCGAAGACCGGGTGCTGGGCCCGCAGCCCCTCCATCCGCTGCAGGGCGGTGAAGAGCCGGCCCGCCACGGTGGTCTCGTCCTTGCGCTGGTCCGCCAGGGCCCAGTCCATGTCGCCCCGGTGGAGATACCGGCTGTCCTCCTTCTTGAAGGGGTCCCGATGATAGCCGTAGTCGTTCTCCCGGCCCACCTCGTCGCCGCTGTAGAGGACGGGCACGCCGCTTAGGGTGAACATGAAGGCGTGGAGCATCTCGTCGAGGCGCACCGCCTTCTCCAGGGCCGCGTCGTCCTCCCGCTGGCGGGCCGCCTCGATGCCGCAGAGGCTGGCGGTGGTGCCGCAGAGCCGGGCGTCCATGAGGCGGGGATCGTCGTTATAGAGCTCGCCCCGGGCCGTGCTGCCGGGGAAATAGCCCGTGAGATAGTCGTTCAAGAACCGCTTGTGGGGGACCTCCTCCTGGCCGAACTGTCTGAGATAGGGGTAGTCCAACCCCCAGCCGATGTCGTCGTGGCAGCGGAGGTAGTTGAGGAAGGTGTACTCCTTGGGCAGGGCGAAGACCTGGCCCATCTGGTGCTGGAGGAGCCGCACGTCCCCGGTGGCCACGGTGTGCCAGAGGGTAGCCATGGTGGTCACGTTGTAGAGCATGTGGCACTCGGGCCGGTCCACGGTGCCGAAGTAGGGCACCACCTTGCTGGGCTCCATGACCACTTCACCGAGAAGAAGCGTGCCGGGACAGACGATCTCGCACACCATCCGCATCATCCGCACCAGGGTGTGGACCTGGGGCAGGTTCCGACAGTTGGTCCCGAGAGCCTTCCAGATGTAGGGCACCGCGTCCAGCCGGATCACGTCCACCCCGTGGTTGCACAGGTTCAGCATGTTGTCCGTCATGTCCTGGAACACGGCGGGATTGGCGTAGTTCAGATCCCACTGATAGGGGTAGAAGGTGGTCATGACCACCTTGTGGGCCTCCTCGCACCAGGTGAAGTTGCCGGGGGCCGTGGTGGGGAACACCTGGGGCACGGTCTGCTCGTAGGCGTTGGGGATGTCCCAGCCCTCGTAGAAGAAGTACCGGTCCTGATAGTCCCTCTCCCCTGCCCTGGCCCGTTTGGCCCACTCGTGGTCCTCGCTGGTGTGGTTCATGACGAAGTCCAGGCACACCGCGATGCCCCGCTCATGGCAGTCCATGGCGAGGGCATACAGGTCCTCCATGGTGCCCAGCTCTGGCTGGACCTTCCGAAAGTCGCTGACGGCGTAGCCCCCGTCGCTGCGGCCCTTGGGGCTCTCCAGCAGGGGCATGAGATGCAGGTAGTTGACGCCGCAGTCCTCGATGTAGCCGAGCTTCTCCCGGACCCCCTGCAACGTCCCCGCAAAGGCGTTCACGTACATGAGCATGCCCACGAGATCGTGGCCCTTGTACCAGTCCCCATGGGCTTCCCTGGCCCGGTCCATGAGCTTCAGGGCTTCGGGGCGGGCCGTATAGGCGTCGTAGAGCATGGCCGCGAACCGTTCGAAGGCGGCCATGTCGTTGTGGTACAGCTCCCGGTAGAGCTGCGTGAGCTCCGCCTCATGGCGGCAGAAGCGATCGTAGAACTCCAGCTTCCATTGCATCTTGTTCATGGGGGGCGTTCCTCCGTGATGTATTTGTCTGGGAAAGCGAGAAAAAGAAAGGTGCTATCAACAGTATACCTGTCCGCCGCGGAAAAAGCAAACACAGAATGGGAAAAAACAAAAAACAGGAGGGAGTTTTCTCCCTCCTGTCAGGTCTCGGATTATTCGTCCTCTTCCTCTTCGATCTTGGCCGCCTCGATGATCTTCTTGGCCTTGTCGCCCGGCACGTCCTCGTAGCGGACGAACTCGCTCTTGAAGGAGCCGCGGGCCTGGGTCATGGCCAGCAGGTCGGTGGCGTACTTGGTCATCTCCGCGAGAGGCGCTTCGGCCACCACCTCGGTGAGGCCGCCGTCCACGGGGTTCATGCCCAGCATCCGGCCCCGGCGACGGTTGAGATCGCCGATGATGTCGCCCACGTTGTCGTTGGGCACCAGGATGTCGTACCGATAGATGGGCTCGATGAGGGCGGGAGACGCCTGGACGCAGGCCGCCTTATACGCAAGACGGGCGGCGGACTTGAAGGCGACTTCCTTGGAGTCCACGGGATGGTACTTGCCGAAGAACAGGGTGGCCTTGACGCCGATCATGGGATAGCCGGCCAACACGCCGTGCTTCATGGCCTCGCGGAGGCCCTTATCCACGGCGGGGATGAACTCGCGGGGGACCACGCCGCCCACGATGGCATCCACGAACTCGTAGTCCACGCCCTCGTCGGCGGGCTCGAACTTGATGTTGACCACGCCGAACTGGCCGCTGCCGCCGGTCTGCTTCTTATGCTTGCCTTCGGCCTCCGCGGTGGAGCGGATGGTCTCCCGGTAGGGGATGCGCTGCTCGTTCAGGGTGGCTTCCACGTTGAACTTGTTCTTCAGCTTGCTGCACACCACGTCGATATGCTTCTCGCCCAGGCCGCAGAGGAGCACGTCACCGGTCTCGATGTTCTTCTCGATGGTGATGGTGGGATCCTCCTCACGGATACGGTTGAGGCCCGCGATGACCTTGTCGTCCTCGCCCTTGTTCTTGGCCGCGATCGCCAGGGCGATGCAGGCCTTGGGGAACTCGATGGGGGCGACCTTCACGATATCGCCCTGCTCGCAGAGGGTATCGTTGGTGGCGGTGTACTGGAGCTTCGCCAGGGCGCCGATGTCGCCGGCGTTGAGCTTATCGAGGGCGATGGTCTTCTTGCCCCGGATCAGGAAGGGGGCGGAGGGCTTCTCGGCCTTCTCGCTGTTCACGTTGTAGGGGGTCACGTTGATGTCCAGGGTGCCCCGATGGACCTTCACGATGGAGTACTTGCCGAACTGATCGTTGATGGTCTTGGCCACGGTAGCCACCATCTTGCCGTCCCGGGTCAGGGCCACGGCGTCGCCGTTGGCGTTCGTGGCGGCGGGGAGCTTGGCGTCGGCCGCGGAGGGCAGGTAGTGGACGATGTTGTCGAGCAGGGTGAACACGCCCGCGTTGTTGAGGGCGGAGGTGCAGACCACGGGGGTCACGGTGCCTTCCTGGACGCCCTTGCTGAGGCCGAACAGGATGTCCTCCTTGGGCAGCTCCATTTCCTCGAAGTACTTCTCCATGAGCTCCTCGTCCGCCTCGGCAGCGGCCTCGGTGAGCTTCTCATAGAGGGTCTGGGCTTCGTCGCTCAGGTTCCCGGGGATGGCCACTTCCTTCAGGTTCTTGCCGTCGAACAGGTACGCGGTCATGTTGATGATGTCCACGAAACCCTTGAAGTTGGAGCCTTCCATGATGGGCAGCTGGATGGGGACCACGTTGGGGCCGAACTTCTCGTTGACCACGGCCATGACCTTCTCGAAGGAGGCGTTCTCACGGTCCATCTGGTTGATGACCATCATGCGGGGCTTGGCCTGGGCCTGGCACATGGCCATGGCCTTCTCGGCGCCCACCACGGGGCCGGAGACCGCGCCCACCACGATCAGGGCGCTGTCGGCCAGGAACGCGGCGGAGGCCACGTCGCCATAGAAGTCGTAGCCGCCCGGGGCGTCGATAAAGTTGATCTTGGTGTTCTTCCACTCCACGGGCTCCACGGACATGTTGATGGAGCAGCCGCGCTTGGCTTCTTCGGGATCGAAGTCGGAGACGGTGGTGCCGTTCTCCACCTTGCCGATGCGGTCCACCAGGCCGGTGTCGAACAAAATGGTCTCTACGAGAGTGGTCTTTCCTTCGCCGGCATGGCCGAAAACGCCCACGTTGCGAATGGATTCAGCGGTATAGTTCTTCATCCTGTTTCCCCCTGTTGGTTTGTTTCTCTAATGTATATCCTCTGTGGAGAAGGACTTCTCCACGCAAATACCCATTTTAGCTAAAGGATATAATAGCACAGGCGCGTGCACTTTGTCAAACATTTATACCCGCCAGCTTTGCAAATATTCGGCCTGGAGGGGCGTCAGCTCGTCCAGCCCCACGCCCATGGCCCCGAGCTTCTTGCGGGCCACCTGCTCATCGATCTCCCTGGGCACGGCGTAGAGCTTTTTCTCCAGCTTCCCGTGCTCCCTGGCGATGTGCCGGGCGGACAGAGCCTGGATGGCGAAGCTCATGTCCATGATCTCCGCCGGGTGCCCGTCGCCGGAGGCCAGGTTCACCAGGCGTCCCTCCGCCAGCACGTAGACCCACCGGTCCTCGTCCAGCCGGAAGCCCTCGATGTTGGGCTTCATGTCCCGGCGCTCCAACGCATTTTCACGAAGCCATTTCACGTCCACCTCCACGTCGAAGTGGCCGGCGTTGCAGAGGATGGCCCCGTTCTTCATGTGGGCGAAGTGCTCCGCCGTGATCACGTCCCTGTCCCCCGTCACCGTGACGAACAGGTCCCCCATCCTAGCGGCCTGGGCCATGGGCATGACGGCGAACCCGTCCATGATGGCCTCGATGGCCTTCACCGGGTCCACCTCGGTGACGATCACGTGGGCGCCCAGGCCCTTGGCCCGCATGGCCACGCCCTTGCCGCACCAGCCGTAGCCCGCCACCACGCAGGTCTTCCCCGCCACGATCAGATTGGTGGTCCGATCGATCCCGTCGAAGACGGACTGGCCCGTGCCGTACCGGTTGTCGAAAAGGTGCTTGCAGTCGGCGTCGTTCACGTCCATCATGGGGAACGGCAGCACCCCCGCCTTCTCCATGGCCTTGAGGCGGATGACGCCGGTGGTGGTCTCCTCACACCCGCCCAGGATATGGTCCTTCAGCGCCGGGAACCGCTCCATGACCCCGGAGACGAGATCTCCCCCGTCGTCGATCAGGATGTCCGGTCTGTGTGCAAGGACCCGGTCGATGCACTGCTCATACTCCGCCGCCGTGCAGCCGTGGAGGGCGTACACGTGCATGGGGGCGCTCTCCCCGTTGCCGTGGGCTAAAGCCGCCGCCACGTCGTCCTGGGTGGACAAAGGGTTGCTGCCGGTGACGATCATGTTGGCGCCTCCCGCCTGGAGGACCCGGCAAAGGTAGGCGGTCTTGGCCTCCAGGTGGATGGACAGGCCCACGGTGAGCCCTGCGAAGGGCTTCTCCTGTTCGAAGTCGGAACGGATGCCGTTCAGCAGGGGCATGTTCCGCTTGACCCACTCGATCTTCTTCTCCCCGGAGGGGTACAGGGCGATATCCTTGACGACGCAGTCCATAGTGTCCTCCTTATCCGCAAAAATCCAGGATGATGTAGGCGATCTTGTCGCTGTGGTTCACGTAGCTGCCGTGGTCCTCGCCGGGCAGGATCAACAGCTCCGCCCCGGGGATGGTCTCGGCGATGAAGCGGGTGTTCCGCTCCCGGATGATGTCCCGGCTCCCCGCCACCACCAGGGTGTGGGTCTCGATGGCACGCAGGTCCTCCGCCGGGATATGGGGCTCCGTCAGCAGGATGGTGTTGTAGATGTTGGGGCCCTGCCGGTTCTCCCAGCGGATCTGCATATAGGCCCGGTGCTTCAGAGCCCGGGGCCGGGTGTTGGCGCCACAGACGATGAGGTCGGATATCCGATCCGTCCAGCGGGCCGCCATCAGGGCCACGATGCCCCCGTCGGAGTAGCCGCAGAGGGCCACGTCCCACAGGTCCAGCTCCTCCAGGAAGGCCAGCAGGTCCGAAGCCATGTCCTCATAGTGGAGCTCGTCCACCATATCGCTGTCCCCGTGGCCCCGGCTGTCCAGGGCAAAGCAGGTGAACCGCTCCCCCAGGACCTCCATGGCCTCGTCGAAGATGCTGTGATCCTCCCCGTTGCCGTGGAGGAGCACCAGGGGCCGTCCCTCCCCGTATTGCTCGTAGTGGAGCCGTATGTCGTTCACAAAGACGTCCATAAGCGATTCCCGTAAAAAAGCCGCCGGAAGGCGGCTGGATGGTGTGGATCAGCGATCCAGGCCCCTGAGGTATTCCACCGCCGCCTGCAGCTGGGTGTCGCTCTCATAGGGGATGGAGGGGATGTTGTAGTAGGTCAACCCTTCCGGCAGCTCCACGATGTGGTCCGGCGTGATGCCCGTGCCCTGGATGCACACGTCGGCGGGCGTGTAGTAGGCGTCGGTGGTGAACTTGATGGTGCCGTCCCGGCCGAAGTTGATGTTGAAGAAGGTCTGGACGATGCCCTTGCCGAAGGTGACGGTGCCGAAGAGCTCCGCCGCGCCGTTGTCCTTCAGGGCCCCGGAGAGGAGCTCGCTGGCCGAGGCGGAGTAGCCGTTGACCAGCATGGCGATGGGCATGTCGAGGCCGTCGGAATGGGTGCGATAGACCTGCTCCTTGTTGACGCGGCTCCTGACCGTGGTGATGACCTTGTTCTTGGGCAGGAAGATGTCCGCGATGTCGCACACGTCGGACAACGACCCGCCCAGGTCGTCCCGCACGTCCAGCACCAGGGCCTCCATGCCCTGCCCCCTTAGATCGTCCAGGGCGTCCTTCACCTCCCGGACCACCTGGCCGTGGAAGCCGGAGATATAGATGTAGCCGATGGAATCGTCCAGCATCTTGTAGGTGACGTAGGGAGAATAGACCTGGCGCATGGTGACGGTGAAGGTCAGCTCCTGGCCGTCCCGCAGCACCACCACGGTGTTCACGTCCCCCTCCCCGTGGGTGACGAAGCCCAAAAACTCGCTGAGGTCCTTCCCCTCGGCGGGCTCGCCGTTGGCCCGGATCAGCTGATCGCCCACCAGGATGCCCGCTTCCTTGGCCGGGGTGTTGTCGTAGACCTCGGTGATGATGAAGGTGCTGTTTCCCTGATCGGACACCAGCACGCCCATGCCGATGAAGGTGCCGGAGTTGCTGTTCAGCAGCTCGTCGTACTCGGCCTTGGTGTAGTACTCGGCGTAGTCGTCCCCCATATAGGAGGACAGGCCCTTGAGGGCGCCGGTGACCATGCTCTCCTGGGTCTTGTCGTCGAAGAAGTAGTAGTTCTTCTTCACGAGCTCGATGGCCTCGGAGACGGGCTCCAGCTCGGAGAACCGGTTCACATAGTAGAGGGAGGTAAAGAGTATGCCAAAAGCAGCCGCCAGCACGGCGCACAGCACACAAAGCCATACGCTGACCCGGCGGCTCCTTCTCTTCGCTTTCACGGGAACGGATTCAAAGGTCAAACGGGTTTCTTCCATGGATGAAAAAGGTCACTTCAGTATGTAGGGGCCCATGAACGCGGGCAGGACCTCCTCGCCCTTGCTGACAGAAAGGACGATATGGAGGCCATGCTGGTCCGCCAGCTTGTCGAGCTGCCGGAAGAACCCTTCGAGCTCGCCCAAGTCGGCCTTGATCACGTTCTCGAACCGATCCACGAACACGTACTCCAAATCGAAATCCGACGCGCACAGGCCGCACAGGAAGCCCAGGAACATGTCGGGATCGTTCAAAGCGTAGTCCGTCACGTTGATGAACCGGATGCTGTACCCCAGATCGTACATGTAGCTGTTGTCGTCGTCGATGAACACCATGCTGCCCTTCGCTTTGTCGGAAACGTCGTTGGCCAAGGAGATGATCCTCTTGGTCTTGCCGGTCCCCTTTTCTCCACAGATGATCTCGATCAATTCATACGCCTCCTTCGGTTGATACTTGTATTGTACGCTGAATAGACGCCTTTTGCAAGCGGGGAAACGGTTTCTCCCCAAAAAGGTTCACGTCTTCGCCTTCTGCTCGTGGTAGCTCTGCTCCGTGTTCACCGACCAGAGGGCGGTCTTGTCGCCGCCGCCCCCCTCCAGGATCTCCACGGCGGCGAAGGCGGTGGCCATGGAGTGGTCCATGTTGTTGTACCGGTGCTGGCCGTTGCGGCCGATACAGTAGAGGTTCTCGAAGCCGTCCAGGAAGCGGACGATGCTGTCCATCTTGGCATAGCCGTCGAAGTAGGCGGGATAGGCCTTCTTCACCCGCTCCACGTGGGCGTCCAGCACGTCCCCGGCCCGGGCGATGCCGATCTTTTCGATCTCCCCCTTGGCAAGGTCGATCATCTCCGAATCCGTCTTCGTCCAGAGCTCGTCGCCCTCGTCGCAGAAGTATTCGAGCCCCAGCCACACGGTGTTCTCCGGGTCCTCCACCATATAGGGGGACCAGTTGTTGAAGATCTGGACCCGGCCCAGCCGCACGCCCTTGTCCTGGACGTAGATCCAGCAGTCCGGGACCCGGTCCTTGACGGTCCGGCGCTGGGTGTCGTTGTGGATCAGCAGGTCCTTCATGAGCAAACCCACGGTGACGAAGTCCCGATAGGGCAAGGTGTCCGCCGCGGCGCGCACGTCCCGGGGCACCTCCGTGCCGACGATGCCGTCGATGAGCTCCCGCACGGGCATGGAGGAGAACACGGCGTCCGCCGTCAATCGCTTCTCCTCCCCCGCCTCCCGGCAGCGAACGGCCGTGATCCGGCCATCCGCCGTTTCGAGGGCTTCGACGGGGCAGTTCATTCGGATTTCGCCGCCCAGTTTCTTCACTTCCTCCGCCGCCAGCTCCCACAGCTGGCCGGGGCCCAGCTTGGGGTACACGTACCGCTCGATGAGGGAAGTCTCCACCTCCCCTTTGGTCCCCAGGAGCTTGCGAAAGATGTCCTTCAAAATGGCGCGGATGGACAAGCCCTTCACCCGCTGGGCGCCCCAGTCCGCGGAGATTTTGGACGGGTGGCGGCCCCACACCTTCTCTGTGTAGCTCTCGAAGAACATGCTGTACAGCACCCGGCCGAAGCGGTTGATGTAGAAGTTCTCCAGCGAGGTCTCGGGAAGTTTGTGGACGCAGGAATAGAGGTAGCTGAACCCGGCTTTGAGGGTGGTGAAGAAGCCCATGCTGCGGATGGTGGACCACTTCATGGAGATGGGGTAGTCGAAGAAATGGCGTTGGAAATAGATGCGGCTCACCCGATCGCGGATCAGCATGACCCGGTCCGTTTTCTCCGGGTCCGGGCCGACCGGAGCATAGTCCTTCTCCGCGTTCAACAGCTTGTCGTCCCAGGCGGGCGCCCCTTGAAGCGGCATCAACTCCGCCCACCAGCGGTTCACCCGCTCGTCCTTGCTGAAGAACCGGTGGCCGCCGATGTCCATGCGGTTGCCGTGATAGCGGACGGTCTGGGAGATGCCGCCGATCCTATCGGTGGCCTCCAAAACGGTGACGGTATATCCCTTTTTCAGCAGCTCTATGGCGGCGGTGAGGCCGGCGGGACCCGCGCCGATGATGACGATTCGCTTCGCTTCCATATCCGTATCATACCCGCAAAAAAACGGACCGTCAAGCCGCGCTCCGTTTCTTTACCGTTCGTTTGCTTTCTTGTCGAATTATGCCTGTTTCAGAGCATCCAGCTGCACTTTCAACATGGCTTCCTGCTCCGCCCGGGACCGGGAGATGAACTCGAAGGTCAGGTACTCGGGGTCGATCCACTCGATGAACGCCTGCACCCCCGGGCAGGTGAAGGGCCGATGACGGTCGCATGAAAAGGCGTGGGTATAGACCTGCTCCATGCGCTTTTGGGGGTCACGGGACAGGGCCGGCGGATGGGCGGCCACCGACGCCATATAGTCGCCGGTCAGGGACTGATTTAGGTGGATGCCCCGGATGGCCTTGCGAACGGCCTCCCCCTGCTCTTCGATCCGGCGGCGGATATAGGCGAGGGCCTCCTCCTGGGTGCGGAGGGTCAGGTCCGTGTGCATGAGATGGCCCGTGTCCAGCATGATGCCCTTGTTCTGGTAGCGGACCCGATTAAGGAGCAGCCCGGTCACCTCCGGCTCGGTCAGCGTGAGGCCCGGGTGCCACAGGTTTTCCATCAGCAGGGCCATGTCCCCGTCCGGCTCGGGAAAGAGGGTGTTCAGCAGGTCCGCCGCAGCGGCAGCCACCTCCCGGCTGGTGTGGTGGTAGCGCAGGGTGAACAGCTCCTCGTCGGCGCAGTCGGACACGTGGAAGACCACGTATTGAGCCCCCTCGGCCTTCGCCTGTTCTATATCCCGGCGATAGGCGTCCACGAGAGCTTCCGGCGTGTCCCCGCCGTAGAGGGCGCGGACGGCCTCCCTGCCGCCCAGATGGCGCTCGCAGGCGGCCAAATCGCCGGTGTAGAAATCGTACCAATAGGGAAAGAAGATCAGGTGGACGCCCAGGATCTTCTCCGGGGGCACCACGCCGCGAGCGTCCTCGCCGCAGTGCATGAGCTCCACCCCGTCGAAGCCCGCAAGGGCAGACAGCAGGTCCGCCCGGTCCCGATAGCGGTCCAGGTCCTCGCGGTAGGTGGTGAGATTGAAGGTGCGCTTCATGGATCGACCCGATCCAGGAGGACCATATCCGTCAGCTCCAGGCCCTCCGGGCCCCAGGCGGCTTCGCAGCGGAACCCCTGGCAGTTCTTCAGATGCCAGCTGTAGTAGGACCCATGGGGACGGGAAAAGCGATCCAGGACGGACATGACGGTCCCCCCGTGGATCACGAAATACAGCTTCTCCTGCCCCGCCGCCCGGGCCCGCTCCACCTCCCGGCGGAAGGCGGCGCACACCCGGTGCTGGAAGACCAGCCGGGCCTCCCCGTGGGGACAGGGGCCCAGGCACTGGGTCTGCTCCACCCACCAGCGGAAGTCCGGATCGTCGCTCATCTCGTCGGCGGACCGGCCCTCGAAGTCCCCAAAGTTCATCTCCCGCAGGCTGGGGCAGATCCGCTGTTTGGCGTTGGGGAACAGGATGGCCGCCGTCATCTGGGTGCGCTGCAGGGTCGTCACCAGGACCTCCTGCACGGTGGGGTCGCTGCCCGCCGCCTTGGCGGTCTCGACGCCCAGCTCGCAGAGGGGCTCGTCGGTGACGCCCAGGAACTTCCCGAAGGCGTGCCCCGCCGTCTGGCCGTGTCGAAACAGGTATATCTGCATATGTCTATTCTCCTTTGATGACGGTGGGGATGCCGGCCACCAGGCGGACCACCTTCTCCGCCTGGGCAGCGAGCTGCACGCAGAGGCGGCCCGTGGCCTCCCGGGCCTGCCGCTGTTCGTATCGGATGGGGATCACGCCGGAGCCCACCTCCGCGCAAACCACGACCTCCTTTTGGAGCAAGGCGGGCAGCAGGGCCTGGGCCCCCTCCGGGTCGGCGAAGACCAGCTTTTCCAAACCGTACAGCACCTTTTTCTCGTCCAGCACGCCGTCGGCGATATCCTCCGGCCCGTAGCCCAGGGACAGTAGATAGGTGCGCTTGCCTGAGGCAGCGCCGCCAAGGATCAACATCATAGGGCCAGTATCCTTTCCATCAACAGCATCAGTCCCAGCATGACCAGCTCCGCCGTCTGGAGCTGGAACCCGGCGATATCCCCGGACATGCCTTCGAATTGTTTGCTGGCCATGCAGCGGACCAGCAGGAGCGTGACTACAGCTCCCAGGGCCATGACGCCGCCCACCAAAGGCCAGACGGCCACCATGGCGGCGGCGGACAGGACCACCCAGCCTACGGCCAGGACGGCCACCTTCTTGTCCGCGGCCTGATGAAAGACGTTCAGCGTCCCCTCCCCCGGCCGCACGGGGAGCAAGGTCCCGGACACGGCGGACAGGCTCCGGCTCATGACGTGCAGGAGCCCCATCAGCACCAGCGTCCGGCCGGACCAGGGCAGCTCCACGCACAGGCCGAACCAAAGGAGCAGGTAGGCGGCCAAGCCGATGACGGCGAAGGCGCCGGCGTGGGGGTCCTTCAGGATGGCCCGCTTCTTCTCCGGGGCGGCGTGGCTCTTGAGGGCGTCCACCGTGTCCATGAAGCCGTCCAGGTGGATGCCGCCGGTGAGGAGCAGGGGGATCAGGGTCATGCCCACCCCATGAAGGACCGGGCCGAAGGAAAGCCAGCTCCTGAACAGGAACCACAGCCATTCCGCCCCGCCGATCACCAGGCCCACCAGGGGCAGGGCCGCCAACATGTAGCGAATCTTCTCCCTCTCCCAGGGCACCTGGGGCGCGGGCAGGGCGGAGAACATGGAGAAGGCGGCGCAGATGGAATAGATGAAGTTCATACCGTCTCTCCTTTCAAACAGATAGGGATGCCCGCCACCAGCTCGTAGACCCGGTCCGCCATGGCGGCCACCCTAGCGTTGATCTCCCCCAGATACCGGATGTAGGCCCGGGTCTCCTCCGAATAAGATTCGTCGTCGCTGCCCACGTCGTTGGTGACCACGATGAGGGTGTCCGTCTGCCGCCGCAGGTTCTCCACCCCCGCCACCACCTTCTCCACCGGATCCACGGGCGTTTCCGGCTGTATATACATCTCGTTGGCGGTGAGATTGCATAAACATTCCAGCAGGGCCGTGCCGCCGGTTTTAGGCAGCTGCAGGATGTCCACGGCCGTGTATCGCTCGACGGTCTCGAAGCCCTTGTCCTTTCGCAGCGCCCGATGGCGGGCGATCTTTTTGAGGCATTCGTCGTCGAAGGGCTGCATGGCGGCGATATAGTACAGGGGTTTTGGGCCCTGGGCCGCCAGGTTTTCCCCGTATGTGCTTTTGCCGCAGGCGGAGCCGCCGGTGAGCAGGATCAGCATCATTTGCCTCCCTGGGGCGTGTAGGCGTCGATGCCCACCGCGTCGAAGGTAGTGTTTCCGCCGTATACGGCCAGCGCCATATCCAGGAGCGGCAGCAAACATACGCCGCCCGTGCCCTCGCCAAGGCGCATATTCGCAAAAATGATTGGATATTTATTCAGCACCATCAGCACCCGTTTGGCCGCCGGTTCGTCGGAGCAGTGGCTGGGCAGCATGGCCACGTCCGCCCCGGGGCAGAGCCGCTGGGCCATGAGGGCCGCCACGGCGCTGATGAACCCGTCGATGACCACCGGCACGCCGTAGATGGCGCCGCCGATGAACAGACCGGCCATGCCGGCGATATCCAGCCCGCCCAGCTTGCTCAGCACGTCCAAGGGGTCCTTGGGGTCCGGCCGATGGACGGTGATAGCCCGTTCGATGGCCCAGATCTTCCGATGCAATCCCGCGTCGCTGAGGCCAGCGCCCCGGCCCGTGACCGTCTCCGCCGGCAGGTTCAGCAGGGCCGCCACCAGGGCGCTGGAGGTGGTGGTGTTGCCGATGCCCATCTCCCCGGAGACCAGGAGCCCGTACCCCTGGGCCTTCAGATCCTTGACCAGGTCCACGCCCGCCGAGATGGCCTCCATAGCCTGCTCCCGGGTCATGGCGGGGCGGCGGGCCATATCCTCCGTGCCGTCCATCACGTGGCGATCCAAAACCCCCTCCACCCGGCGGACCATCCCAAGATCCACCGGGATCACGTCCGCATGGGCCGTCCTGGCCATCCTGCAGACGGAGGAACCCATCTTCACCATCTCCGCCGCCATGCGGGCGGTGACCTCCTGGCCGGTCTGGGTCACGCCCTCCCGGACCACGCCGTTGTCGGCGCAGCAGACCACCACGGCCCGCTGGGAAATATCCACGGCCGGGTCCCCGGTCAGGGCGGCGATATCCATGACCAGCTTCTCGAGAGCCCCCAGGCTCCCCAGGGGCTTGGCGATGCTGTCCCACTGGCGCTGGGCGGCCTCCCGGGCCGCCTGATCGGGCTTGCGCAGGCTGTTTTGCCAAACTTGCAGCCATTCTTCCATCGTCACGCCTCCTTCCACTGGTCCAGCATCTTGTTCATCCAGGCCCGCACGTCCATGCGGTAGACCCGGTTCAGCACTTCGTCGGAAAAGACCCGGTCCATGGGCCCGTCGGCCACCACCTGCCCCCTGTCCAGGAGCAGGGCCCTGGTACCGTAGGCCCGAGCTAGCGACAGATCGTGGACCACGGAGATCACGGCCCGCCCCGGCTGCTTCAGCCAGTTCTGTATGAGTTCGAAGACCTGCTTTTGGTACACCAGGTCCAGGTGGTTGGTGGGCTCGTCCAGCAGCAGGAGCTTGGGGTCCTGGCAGAAGGTCTGAGCGAGGAACGTCCGCTGCAGCTCGCCGCCGGACAGGGTCAGCACGTTCTGGCGGCGCTGCTCGTAGAGGCCCGTCTGTTCGAGAGCCGCCCGCACCGCGTCCTCCTCCCCGCTGTGGCGGGAGAAGATGGTGGGCGCGTAGGCGTACCGGCCCAGGCGGACCACCTCCTCCACGGTGAAGGAGTAGCCCACGAAATGGCTCTGTGAAAGGACGCCGATGCCCCGGGCCAGCTCGTGGGGCTTCATGGCGCGGGTGTCCTTCCCTTCGAAGAACACCCGGCCCCGAGTGGGCGCGCCGCCCGTGACGGCGTTGATCAGGGTGGACTTCCCCGCCCCGTTGGGGCCCACGATCATGAGCCATTCCCCGGGCGTAAGATCAAAGGAAACGTTGTTCAGGATGGTCAGCTCCCCGTAGGAGACGGACAAATTTCTGACTGTCAGCATGGCCGTCACCGTCCCTTCCGGGCGGACCCGTAGATGAACACGAAGGCCACCGCCCCGATGATGGAGGTGACCACGCCGATGGGCAGCTCCTTGGGGTTCAGCAGCGTCCGGGCGATCAGGTCCGACAGCATGAGGAAGATGCTGCCCCCGAAGATGGACGCGGGCAGCAGCCGCTTGTGGTTCGGCCCCACCAGCAGCCGGACCATATGGGGCGTCACCAGGCCCACGAAGGCGATGGTGCCGCCGATGGACACGCATACGCCGATGAGCCCCGAAACGGCGATGAGGATGATGAGCTTCACTCTCCGCACGTTCACCCCCACGTGGCGGGCGTTCTCCTCCCCGATGGCGAAAGCGTTCAGCTCCCGGGCGTGCAAAAGGATCACCCCGCCGAAGAGGAGCAGGGCAAAGAGCAGCACCAGCACGTTCAAATAGCTGCTGCCCTGAAGGCTCCCCATGGTCCAGAAGGTGATGCTCCTGAGATGCTCCCCGGAAAAGGTGATGACGATGCTCATGACGCTGGAGGCGAACATGGAGAAGATGACGCCGATGAGGATGATGGTGTTGGTGGACAGGGAGAAATCCAGCTTGTAGGCCAGGCCCAAAATGATGAGCAGAGAACAAAAAGCGAACACCATGGCCATGACCATGGTGCCCGCAAAGGGCAAACCGGGTATAGTGATGCCGAAGGCGATGGCGATGACCGCCCCCAGGGAGGCCCCGGAGGACACGCCCAGGGTGGACCCGTCCGCCAGAGGGTTCTTCAGCAGCCCCTGCATGGCGCCGCCGCAGAGGGAGAGGCTGGCCCCCACCAGCATGACGGCCAGCACCCGAGGGAGCCGGGAGGTGAGCAGGATGGCCGGCGCGGTGCCCGCCGGCTGCTCAAGGCCCCAGATCCACCGCCAGATCACGGAGATCGTGGTCCGAAAGGGGATGCCGACGCTTCCGACGCAGACCGAGAGGAGCAGCGTCAATACCGCTGCCGCAGCAAAGAGCAGATATTCCCATCCGCGAAAGCGCTCGCCGTTCCGCTCGGTCATGATGCCGTGATCTTATGCGGCAGGCGCGAGGGCCACGGCCGCTTCGCTCTCCACCACGAAGTCATAGAGCAGCTGGGCGCCCTCCGCCAGACGGGGAGCGGGCCGAGACAGCTCGTTGTTGGGCAGGTTCAGGATGTTCTGGTCCTTCACGGCGGTCACGTTCTCCCAGCCGGGCCGGGCCATGATCTCCTCCTCGGGGGTGGGGCCCTCGCCGAAGTACATGGTGATGGTCATGATGTAGTCAGGGTTCCGCTCCAGGACCT
>JAEEGH010016279.1_pt1 | contig 16017 bp, 16 predicted proteins | sample 9134181 | NCBI WGS metagenome assembly JAEEGH01 (sample SAMN16246544, study PRJNA631951) | gut metagenome | biome: gut microbiome; feature: rumen; material: DP-attached | host: Bos | place: Iran: Karaj | collected 2018-10
GGCTTTCAGAAGCTTTCACCTGAATGATAAGGGAAGATTAAAGATTAGTTAAAACGCTCTACATACGTTCTGCATACGCTTTTTTGTTTTCTTGAAGTTCATTATATTTGTTTAGGAAAAAAGTTTGAAATTCATCTTCATAACCATAGCAGCTTCGATTATTTTTTATGGGAACATTAATTAACATTGAATAATCATTTTTTATAGTTCGTTTTTGAAAATATAAATCAAATGATTCATCATTAAGGAAACGATAAAAATAATAGTCTGGGAATTTCTTTTCGATTTTTTCTCCATTCTGAAAATATACAGTTTGTAAAGATTTGCCATTGTATTCAAGATAATTACAATTAATCAAAAGATAGCAATAATCATAAAAACTAGGAACAATAGTATTGATATTTTGGAAATGTTCATTTTGTATGAGATCCTCAAACATAACTTTCCTAACTTTTGTCAAGAAAGTGTATTCAAATTGTTCTTTATTTGAACTTTTTGGATTTTCATATTCTTCATCTGTTGAACTTTCATTTGTAAATTCAAAGTGATTAAAACTATTATTAAACATATTTGTCAAATTATTCTGAATGAAATAGTTTTGAACTATCTGTGCCATTTTTTCATCTGTTGAATTATAAAAAAGTTGTGCCAATTTTATATAATTTAATAAGGATTCTGAGGCTGCGGTTCTTAATACTTCTTTTAGTGTAAGTGGATTACTCTTCTCCTGCCCTAGCATATTTGATTTATATAATGTGTAATCTATAAAATCTGGTATATAAATTTTTTCACCATTTTCTAAATCCAGAGTTCCAACACTATGATATCCAGTGAAATCTGGAAAAACTCGGAAAAACTGCCAAAGGCAAGTAAATATGTAAAAACACAGATTGTATTTTATATACAGGAACTTATGCCATGTATCCTTTATTTCTTTAAGAGGAAGTTTTATATTAGAAAATGATTCAGATATTTCTTTTGAATATTCTTCAAAGTCTATGGATAAAATTTTTTGTACTTTTTCGCCTAGGGCTTCATATCTGCTAGAAGAAAAGTGATTATAATATGATGCAATTTCTTTTATAGATTCTTGCTCAAAAAAAGTTTTATAAAGGCTTACCTTTATTTCTTCTGTTGGAGTTTCAACCCACCTTAATAAAACTGAACTATTTATATATATATACATAAGCTGATTTAAATGAAATAAAATATCATCACTACGTTCTCTTAAATCTTTAGAAGATTTTAAGGATTCATAGTATTTGTCAAAGCTAGTCATTTTAAAAGTCATAAAATTAAGCTGCTTTGATAATTCTAACGATTCAATTTTTTCAGTTGGGTTATTAAGCAAATAAATCATATTTTCTCCATTTTATAAAAGTATACATTATTTATAGTATATACGACAAAGGTGTCAAACAACGACACTATATAAATTTAATAACATCCATCAGCATTCTGCAGGTTTTATTTGAAATTATCTGAACGCAACTTTGCGTTTAAAAGATTCCATCAAAATATAAAATCTCGATTACTTTGAAAGAAAATAAAAAAGGCTTTCAAAACTGTTGAAGCAGAATTGAAAGCCCCTTGTAAAAGAATTAAACAATTGCAAACTGCTGAACTTCCTCCTTTGTAAGCTCAACAAGTTTCTTTCCAATCTTTCTTGCATATCTTGAAAGTTCAAGAAGATTTACATTGCAAGAAGGTGCACTTTTATATGGATCTGGGGTTTCATAGTAGGAGTTAGGAAGATCTACACCTTCTAAGAATTTTGGTCTTTCTAATGTTTTAGTTCCATTCATAGTTATACACCTCCAAAAGTTTTTTAGCATTAATCTCATTAATGAAGAATTGATAATCGTGTAACATTCCTAAGAACTCTGCATTAAATGTTTCAATGTAATGTTCAAGCAATTCTTTATTCAATGCAAAGCCGTGCATGGCTCCTTCATATCCCCATTGAACAGATTTATCTGCTGCAATTGCAAACAGATGTCCGCCTACACCAGAATACTTTTGTTTACCAAAGTCATGTTTATTATTCTGTGGTGCTGTGCAAGCCCAATGTAAAAACGCTGCTCGCGAATTTACGTCATTCTTTACGGCAACCAAACCCTGGATTTCCTTTGTATCTTTCAGAGCCAGTTCATAAACTTCAACATCAGCAGGAAGTTCAATCCAATTAATTTGCCAGCCGTTTTGTTCTGTATATTGCTTCAAATATGAACGGCTTTCGATTTTAAAGACAACTGTTTCTTTCATTTCTCCAGTTACAGTGTCTTTTAAACAAGGTACAATTTCATCAATCCAAATATTAATGCAGCCTTGCTTTAATAATCTCTGTCGTTCTTCCATGCCTATATTATACCATGAATAATCCAATTTTTCCATGTTCATCTACCTTCATTTAAGCTATTCCGAATCTCTGTGAGATTTTTGAAAGTTCTTCATCATTAAGCTTCAATTCACCAAGCTCAAGTCTTGCGATTCGCTTATCCTTCAGAATCTGTGATTTCTTCTTTCCTTTTTCCAGCTCTGACAGAACGAAAAGGACCCCAAGTTTGAAAGAATCAGAATTGATGCCTTTGCCTGTATTAGAAGTCTTTTCTTCGGAATCATCTTCTACAACTCCGGCCTTCTTCCTGGCTTCCGCAGCCTTAATCATCTCATGTGCCTTATTGATGGATATACTGCCGTTCTGAATCTTTTCAAGAAGGGTAGGGTCTGCTTTCTTTGCAATTTCTCGCATCTTGCAGACCTGACGAGCAGACTTATTAAGCTGACGGCCAATTGCTTCATCAGAAGAGCCTTGAGCGTTTGGATTTGAACGACGGATTTCATCGAGCTTTAAGAAGGCGGCGAAATATTCTCCATCTGTTAAACGTCTTGAGTTCAACTGCATCTTATACTCGTATTCAATTGTTTCATCACGACTATCAAACTTCTTGATGATTACAGGCACTTTTTCAAGTCCTGCTTTCTTTGCGGCCATAAAGCGTGAATGTCCATCAACAATGATATAAGCCTCAGTTACGATAATAGGGCGTGATTTATCAAATCCATTTGCCCTCATATCATTTGCAATTTCAGCAACCTTGTCGTTCTCTTGCTGAAATACATTCTTGAAGTCTCTGTCAAAGTGGAGCTGTGAAACTTCAACCATCTTAATTTTTGCATTATCTTTATCATTTGTTTTTACAGTCTTATTTCCAAAAATACCCATTTTCACTTCTCCTTATGCAATTTCTTTATCCAGTTCTTCAAGTTTGCTGTTCAGCATGTTGATTGTTTCTTCGTCTTCATTCTGGTCAATAAAGATTTTCTTCATAACGTTTCTTGCCAAATCAACAACCTTATCATCTTCAAGATGTGCAGCATAATGATTAAGCATGGCTTCGGTTTTGTGGCCAGAGAGAGCCATTACATAACGTTTGTCTTTTACATAATCCAGCATTCGTGAACAGAAGAAGTGGCGCCAGGAGTGGAAACAAATTTCTTTTGAGTTCTCATAACCAATGTCTTTAAGTGCACGTTTGAGGTATTTATTAAACTGTTTACTGTCCATTGGTTTTTCAGGTACTGTGCTGTAGAAAATGAATCCATTATCAAAGGGATTAAAGTCTGCAAGCATCTTGAGTTTCAAATAAAGCTGATGGGAAATAGGAATAGGCACAGAACGTTCTTCGCCATTCTTACAGCATTTCAATCCATCGTATTTGGACCAGCTTTTGCGTACATAGATTTCATCATCACCAAGATCATCAATTGTGAGAGCCTGGATTTCTCCGGCTCGCATTCCTGTGTGCATTGCAAGTTCATTTGCAATCTTTGCTTCGTCATTATCCCAATCAAGTTCCATGAGGCGGTTTGCAGTTTCCATATCAATGACTTTTCGTTCTTTACTCTGATTGGAACATTTGATAATTCCATCAAAACAATTGTTTTGTGTCAGGTCGTGATAGTAAGCCCACTTCATAGGAATTGTGATTGTTTCAATAATTGAGTTTACAGTTTTAGGTGCAAGCTTCTGGGATTCATCACTAGAGAAGAATGCTTCAACATCGTTTCTTGTAATTTCACCAACACATTTTCCGGCAAGACGAGGAATCCAGTAAAGGCGGGTTCTGCTCATAAGTGTTGCACAATACTGACGATGGATAGACTGTTTCTTTCCAAGCTTCTCTCTTACATAAGGAGACTTTTCAAAATCCCAGAAGTTTTCGAGGAAGTCTTCAATCGGAATACTTCCCTTTGAAGATTTAGGAACAGCGGAGTAGAGATAGTTTCTTTCTTTCAGAATCTTGATGATTGTCTCAATATCTTCTGTATCAAAGTCTGCGGTTCGCAAATCATTGAAGAGTCTGATCTTATCAATGCTCTGAACTTTGGAGTCCTTGCTGTTTACTCGTACAGGAATGTTTCCGGTTACAATCCATTCCATAACCTTGCGTTCAGCTTCTGCACGGTTTTTACAGCCAGTAGATTTGTTGTTGGAAAGACTTCCATCTGCAAGACGGATTTGAGCGTAATAAAACCCAGTATGGGCTTTAAAAATTAAATAGGGCTTAGCCATATTCACCTCACTAAGACCGTAAACAAGTTACTTAAATTGTTTACTTAAATTAGTAATTTGAATCACGCTAAGCCCTACTTGATTGGGTTTAGTAGTGTGCTATTTCCTTATAACATAAGGATTTAGCAGTATAGCGGGGGCAGGACTCGAACCTGCGGCCTCCGGGTTATGAGCCCGACGAGCTGCCAACTGCTCTACCCCGCGTCGTATTGTGTGGGTATTATAGGGAGTCTGGGGGAGATTGTCAAGGGTTGAGGGGGAAAATTGGGAAAAAAAGTGTTAATTTTTGGCAAAAATTTACATAAAATGTCAGACTTTGCGTTAAACGGTAGCGTTTTCGTTATTCTGCAAGGCCATGTATTTGATTCGGCATTCGGCTATGGCCAGCAGGACTACGGCGCCAGAGAACCAGCGAAGGTTGTTTGTAAAGCCGGCGAAGAAGTCGTAAAAGCCGTGTAACAAAATTGCGGTAATCAGAATTGAGAGGCGAGGTGATGGACGTCCGCGGCTTCCCGCAGCAAGCGAGCCAGATCCCCCGGCAAGGCTTCCCGCCCCCGCACCCGCAGCTCCGGTCACGCCACCTGCACCAGTTACGCTCCCGGCAGCCCCTGCATTCTGGCCACTATTTCTGCAGGTCCAGATGAACAATCCCCCCAGTCCTGTACAGGTAAGGTGAATAATGTCCGAAGTAAAGATGCGCAGATAAATTGGGGTGTACAAAAGTTGTGCGCCCTTAGCCTTTGCGTTCTGCAGGTGGTCAAAAAAGTAGACAACCGATTCAAAGCAGCCCAGGGCGAGTCCCATCAAAAAGCTGAGCAAGAGAAAGTTCAGGCAAGTCATGTTTTTGTGGGGGAGTGGGACAATCAGCGTGGTTTTGAGAATTTCTTCTATTAAACCGTAGAGAATCATGGACTGGATAATCGAAAAAAGGATAGGGGAACGGAACAATCCCGATAAATCTGGAATAAAAAACTGTATGAAAGAAATTGGGATAACGGCCAGGAGACCCAAAAGAATGGCGATTAGCTGATGGGTCAGTCGCAGTGTCTTTGTAAGAGAGAAAATTAAAACTGCAATAAGCAGCGGAATAAAACAAATAATAATTCCCAAAGTCATAATTTAATCATAACCCATAAATATAAAAAAACCACTTGACAAATGTATCTGAGGAGAAGGGTGGGCTTATAACAATCTTTCTTGAAAAAGCGCCGAATTCAGTCTATATTTTTGATATGTTAAAATCTCTTTTAGAACTGTATTTTGTTTTTTTTAGAATCGGTGCGGTTACTTTTGGGGGCGGCTATGCAATGCTTCCAATTTTGGAACGCGAACTGGTTACTAAACGCGGATGGACAACCAACGAAGATCTGCTTGATTATTATGCCATTTCACAAGTTACGCCTGGCGTTATTGCGGTAAACGTTTCTACTTTTGTTGGTTATAAACATCGCAAAGTTCCGGGAGCCATTTTTGCAACAGCAGGAATTGTAAGTCCTTCTATTATAATCATCACGCTGATTGCCCTGTTTATTTCTAACTTTGAAGACATCGTTTGGGTTCAGAAGGCCCTTGCCGGAATAAACGTAGGCGTTTCTGCCCTGCTTACCTACTCGGTGCTGACTTTTGCCAAAAAGACCATTAAAAAATGGTGGAACATAATTTTTTATGCGGGCGCTTTTATTGCGGTTTTCTTTTTCAAGATTCCGTCCTTTCTGGTTGTAATTGCGGCAATTCTTGGTGGCCTTGCAATTGGCTTTTTTAGTGGAAATTTAAAAAAGGTTGATGGTACCACGGGCCCAGCCTCTTCGCAGGAGGAAAAATAATGGAATTCACAGGCGTTTTAGGACTTATAAAACTATTTGGCATTTTCTTTTATGTAGGCCTTTTTGCAATTGGCGGCGGACTTGTTGCGGCAACCTTTATGCAGCAGATTCTGGTAGATAAATACGCCGTTCTTACTACAGAAAAATTTTATTCAATGCTGGCCATTAGCGAAAGTACACCTGGCCCAATCGGCATAAACCTTGCTACATATTGCGGAACAGAAATTTACGGCCCGCTGGGTGGGGTAGTTACAACTTTTGGGGAAGTTCTGCCCTCGCTCATAATAATTATGCTGGTTTCCCGCTTTTTCTTTAACTTCCAGAAAAAGCCGCTGGTACAATCAGCCTTTAGCGGCCTGCGTCCTGCAACCGGCGGCCTTATTCTGGTAGCCATGGTAAGCGTTTTTGTGGTGTCTCTTTTGAACATTCCGCTTTTCCGTGAAACCGCGGCAATTACAGACCTCTTCCGCAAAGAGTCGCTCATTTTTTATGCAGCCTGCCTTCTGGTGGTTTTGCGTTTTAAGAAAATCCACCCGGTTTTTATTGTTGTGGCCGGCGCGGTTTTTGGAATTTTCTTCTTGTAAATGTAGGTAATTTATGGCTGATAATACTTTTGGCGCTCCAGATTCAGACTCTAACGAAATCCCATTTTACGCTGCAGAAGGCGGACTGCACTTTGAATGTGCCCGCTGTTCCTTCTGCTGCGGCCATTCACCAGGATTCGTTTACCTTTCCAAGCGAGACCTGGATGCCCTGCGTAACTTTTGTGGCATGAGCGTAAAAGCTTTTGTAGAAAAATACTGCCGCTGGGCAGACTACTACTACGGAACAAGAGTTCTGGCCCTGCAGGAAAAGAAAAACTACGACTGCATTCTCTGGGAAAACGGCTGTTCGGCCTACCAGGCACGGCCGGTTCAGTGTTCAACCTACCCATTTTGGGCCTGGATGATAAAAGACCGCGAAACCTGGGAAGAATGTGCCCGCGAATGTCCGGGCATGAACAAGGGTCGCCTCTGGCCGCTGGAAGAAATTGAAGCAAACCGCAAGGCCTATGTAGAAAACACCCCTCTTCACAAAGAAGAAGTAGAAGCGCTGATTGCCCAGGAAGAACTGGACGCAAAAGAAGACTAATCTGCTTTTTTAAGCAGGTACCATAAAGTGCCGCCTTCTGCCTTTAATTGCAGGTCTGTCTCTTTCCTGCCGATTGTTCCATTCTCTTTTAGTGAATAAAGCTCCCACTTCTGGTCAGCTGGCACAATCAACTTGCCCTCTGCCCCCAAGGTAAGGGCTCTTTGCTTAGAACCACCAAAAGTAGAAGTTATTTTTATATTTTCCCGTGTCATTAAAGGCGTTTTGCTGCGGCCTGGCTTTTCTCCGTAAGGGCGCAGGTTTTCGCCGGAGTTTCCGCTCCAGGAAGCAGAATAAACTAGCCATTCGCCTGCTTCGTTTTTAACTGCGGCCATGGCGCCAAAATCCTGGCCCGGTTGAAAGGAAATGCCCGAATAGTTTGCAATTCCCTCTGCGGCGTAAAAGTCTCCCTGAACTTCTGGCATGGAAACGCTTACAAAAACGTCATCGTCGGAGTAAACAAAGTAGCCTTTTTGGGCATTCCAGGTAAAACTTGCCGATTGCCCCGTTTGGTCCGGGCCTGCGCGGCGGGCCGCCCCAGCGCCCCTTGCACCCGCAGAGTCCCCCTCCACATAGCACCCTACGCGGTAAGAGAGCGCATCCTGCCCCTTTATCCCGAATGCGGCAGGCGGAACTATATGCCAGGCATTGCCGCTGGTGGACGTTGCGCGCCGCTCAGTTTCCGGTGTAATGACATAGGTCTTTTCTTCTGGCAAAGGCGCAATTCTGAACTCGCGGAAAATGCGCGCGGCCAGGGGAGATGCCGCGGCCTTAGGTGGATTCGAATCTTGGTTGAAATAGCCTGTAATTCGGGCGGCTTCTGGCTTTCGTTCAGAGATTTCGTAGCAGAAAGAGTAGATGCAGTCCCAGTCCTGCAGGCTGGCAAAGACGGCGTACATGGGCATCATTTCGGAGGAGAACTGATTCGGGTAAGGATGGTCATACTCGGTAACAGAGAAAGGCTTTCCCATAATGCGGGTCTCTGCCAGAGAAGAAAGCGTTCCGCCATCAGCTGCAGTTAAAAGACTCTGGTTACGAATATAAAAGTCGTTTCTATTCCAGCTGGCATTTGGAAAAGACGGATGGTGCCAGTAGGCGTGGGCGTCAATAATGTCAAAAGTATTTACAACAGAAACAGGTGCACAAGAGATGATTGTTCCAAAGGTCAGAGCCTTAATGTTCATGTCTTTTTTAAGGTAGGCATTCATGGATGTCCAGTAATCTTCATCTACAGAAAACAAAAACTCTGTAATAAGATTGCGCAGTTCCAGAGGCAGGCTCTTAAAATCCTCATAATCCGGCAAGAGAATTGTTTTACCATCCCTGCGGATATTATTAATTTCACCGCCCTTTCTTAACTGCACGTTTTCAATCTGGATTGTAGTGCCTGCAAGCTTACCCATTTCTCCAAAGGTTAGGCGAGGGTTTGAATCTGGCTGAACGCCTGGAATAATGACAGAAAAATCTTTCCATTCTTTGGATAGTTCAAAATAGCGGTAATAACCAAGGTTAGACCATGGTTCGTGGTTCATCATAAAAAATGCGCTTATTCTGGTATCTTTAGAAGCCTTTGCCCTAAAAGAAAGCTCGTAAATCTGGTTTTCTTCTATCTGGAAATTCAAAAAATCATACTGAATGTGCCAGTTTTCGCTTCCGTTTGCTGTAATTTTTATGCTGGCAGAGCCATCAGCCCCAGACAAAGAAGCTTTTGCTCCACCGTGCTGTTCTAGATGAGTCTTGCCAGAAAGAATATTTTCGCCCGCCTGCTGGTGCAGATTAAAAGTAGAGTCCAGTTTTTCGTAGGTCCAGCCTTTATTAAGCAGGAATCTGGTCCACTTTTGGTCAAGTTCGCGGGTCAGCTTTTTGGGAAATCGGTTGATGGCTCCATCCAGATAGCATTTGGACATGCTGTTTTCATTGTTAATTTCTACAAAAGCAACAGCCGGGTCTTCTGCATAGCTCAGGCCGGTATAAGGATTCACATGATTTAAGATTTTCTGGGCATAAAGGCGCTGGTCTTCGCGGGCAAGTTCGTTCCAAAAACCATAACAGTGGCGGTCTTTCCAGTCAGAAATCTGGTTCAGTTCTTCCGGCAGGTCTGTAAATTTTCCGCCAGTCTTAATATTTCTGCCGGTCAAAAGATTTATGTTGGAATAGATTCCGGCTTTTTTAAGCTCGTAAAAAAAGGCGTCAAAGCGTTCAAAGGCTTCTTCATTAAAATAGAGCTTCCAGTTTGAGTCGTGCTTAAAAAAACAGTCTGCCCAGTCTGAGTCTGTGTGATGAAAACGTACACAGTTAATTCCCTGAGCAGCAAGAGTCTGAGCCCAGTAGGCTGCGTCTTCTACAGGCGGAAAAGCAGAAAGGTTTGTTCCAAAAATGCGGATTCGTTTTCCTGCGGCGTAAAGGTGACCGTCTTTTCCAACCGTGATGCGCTGAGCTTCTGTAATGGGAGTGTTCAGATAAGAACAGTCTACAATGCTTCCCTTTTGAGGGCGTGGGCTAAATTGAAATGGCTTAAAATCGGCCTGAAATTCTGCTGCATATAAAGAAGTAACTAAAAGGCCAGTAATGATAGGTAAAAAAGATTTTTTCATTTCCGCTCCTGACTAAAGTATAGCACGGAAGTTTCAGAAGCGGAAATTTTATGATTATTTGCTTTCTTCTGCTTTTACAAGCTTGCGTGCTGCATAAACAAAAGGAGTATCCAAAAGGCTTGTTGCAATGTAAATTACATAGCAGGAACCTGTAATTGCAAGCAGCTCTTTGAAACTGTAAATGCCAAGGAAGGCACCAAAGTTAAAAATCACAATGTTAATAAACTGAGAAATTAAAGTAGAACCATTGTTGCGAACCCAGAGCATTTTGTCGTGGCTGCCGGTTTTCTTTTCTGTAACCTTCCACCATGCGTGGTAAAGAGAAACATCAACAAACTCAGAAACAACGTAAGCAATCAGACTAGAAAGAAGCATGCGAGGTGTGTTAGAGAAAAGTCCGTGAACAAAGTCGCTTGCCCAGTCGCTTTCTGCAGGAATGTAGTGAACCCACATAAAACTCAAAAGAATGAATGTAAGGCTTGTGAGAATTCCAGCAAGAACACCTTTTGAGGCTTCTTTTTTACCGTAAAGTTCGCTAAGGATATCAGTTGCAAGGAAAGTTGCAGCAAAAAGAGTGTTTCCTAAAGTCTGATCCATACCAAAAGCGTGAACAACAATCGTAACTTCAATGTTTGCAAAAACAGTTGCGATTCCAATCCAGGCGAAAAGACCGCCCTTACCAAATACCTTGAGGAACAAAAGAGTTCCACCAAAAGACACTAAAAGTGTGATGATGAGTAAAAGTTCATTCATAAAAATGACTCCAAAAAAAAGAATTGACCTGGTTTTGTTTTGCGGACTAGAAAAAGCCGCGGGCAGGAAGGACTGCGAACTGCCCTTTGAGTTTGAATACAATACAGTATTTTGCGGTTTTATGCAAATTTTGTGTAGAATTTTCCATTGATTTCTGCTGATTGCCCCCTTATATTTTTAAGTATGAAAGTTCTTTTGGTAAATGGAAGCCCTAGGGCGAATAGTAACACATTGCTGGGCCTGCACGAAATGGAAAAGATTTTTGCAGAGCAGGGAATTGAAACCGAAATTTTTAATAGCGGGAATAAGGATATCCGCGGATGTATTGCCTGCGGACGCTGCGGCGAATTGGGACACTGCGTTTTTGATGACGTAGTAAACGAATTTGCCGCTAAGCTTGAAAGTGCAGATGGAATGGTTGTGGGAACTCCGGTTTATTATGCCGCTCCAAACGCAACAGTTCAGGCCTTCTTGCAGCGTCTTTTCTACAGTTCTAAGTTTGATAAGACCATGAAAGTAGGTGCCGGCTTTGTTTGTGCCCGCCGCGGTGGAACAACTGCAGCTTTTGATGTAGTAAACAAGTTCTATAGCATCAGTGGTATGCCGATTGCCCCAAGCCAGTATTGGAATAACATTCACGGTGGAGCACCAGGAGAAGCAGCCGAAGATGCAGAAGGAATGCAGACACTCCGCGTACTTGCCCGCAACATGAGCTTCCTTATCAAGTCTATTGCGCTTGGAAAAGAGAAGTTCGGCCTTCCAGAAAAAGAAACTCACGCCTGGACAAACTTTATCAGTTAATCCCCTTGAATTGTAAACCTATTTTTAGTTAATAGGTTTACAATTTCATACAAGTTCACTATACTCATCCACATGAAAAAATCAGTTTTATATACTTCTTTTGTTGCACTCTTTGCTGCAATTATTTGTGTGGGATGTCTTATGAGAATTCCTCTGGGACCAGTTCCAATTGTTCTTCAGAATGCCCTCTGCATTTTGATTGGTACGCTTTTGGGTGGCTTTTTAGGTGCCGCTCCAACAGCACTCTTCCTGCTTGCGGGACTTATCGGACTTCCAGTTTACTCTGGCGGAACAAGCGGTCTTGCCGTTTGGATTGGACCTACCGGCGGCTTCCTTCCGGGCTATCTGCTTGGCGCTCTTTTGGCTGGTCTTATATCTGGACGCCCTTCTGTAGAAGAAAAGAAACTTTCCTGGAAAACTGCGATTCGAGTGATTCTGGCAATTCTTGCCGGCATGATTATTCTTTATGTTCCAGGCGTAATACATTTTGCCCGCTGGGCAGCCGGCGCCGGAAAAGTTCCTGCAGATAAAACTGCCTTTGCATATACAATGGGCGCCTGCGTAATTCCTTACCTGCCGGGCGATCTCTTAAAAATTATAGTTGCCGTTCCGGTTGCATTAAAAGTGCGCCCGATTCTGGCTCACTACCTTTATTCAGAAAAAAGATGAGTGAAACTGTAATCAGCGTAAACAATTTAAGTAAGACTTTTTATACGGGGGCAGTGGGCTCGGGTGATGGTTCCACGGGCGCCGGCGAAAAGCTTGCCCTCAAAAATCTCTCCCTCCAGGTTCAGCGCGGCCAATGCCTTGTAATCGGTGGCGAAAACGGCTCTGGAAAAAGCGTCCTCATGTCCATCATAGCGGGCCTTATGGATGCCGACTCCCCAAGCAACACAGACGGCACCCCAAGTCTTAGCGTTACAGACCGCGTGGGTCTTGTTTTTCAGGAAGCGGAAACCCAGATTCTGGGCGAAACTCCTGCAGAGGACATTGCCTTTGGTCCAAAAAACCTGGGCTGGTCTAAAAAAGATGTTCAGACTGCGGTGCAGGAAGCTCTTGCTCAGACTGGCCTTACCGACAAGGCAGACTTTCCCGCCCGCTTTCTTTCCGGCGGAGAAAAGCGCCGCCTTGCAGTTGCCTGCATGCTTGCAATGAAACTTCCTACTATTATATTGGACGAACCTTACGCCAATCTGGACTTTGGCGGCGTGCGTCAGGTGAACGCCCTTATCCGCCAGCTTAAAACTGAAGGAAAAACTGTACTAATCCTTACTCATGAATTAGAAAAATGTCTTGCCCTGGCAGACCGCTTTATCGTGCTCTTCCGCGGGGAAAAAGTTTTTGACGGAAGTCCGGAAGAAGGACTTACAAAGTCTCTGGAAGATTGGAACATCAGGAACCCCATTGGCGCTTATAATTCGCTAAAAGATTTGGTTTGGGAGTAAACATTGAAAAGACGACACGATACTTCAAGTGCATTTTCTTACAAAACCGGAAACTCTTTTGTGCATCGCTGCCCTGCGGGTTTAAAAATTCTCCTGGTGCCGGTGGTGAGCATTGCGGTTTTTAAATTGCCGCTTCTTTTTTGTATTTTTATGGTGATGGCCCAGCTGGCCCTGTCTATTCGCCTGCACTTTTCGCCACGGGAACAAGTGAATGATTTTCGCGCCGTCGTGTATTACGCCTTTTTCCTGATTTTTGCCCGCCTTGTCTCTGCACTGGCCGGCGGCACCTTCGCAGCAAGCCTGCACTCCCAGGGCATCGCCGCCGCCCTAAAGACGCTGCTCCTGGAAAAAGAAAGCCTTACCCTGCTGCTCAAGCTTTTCTGCGTCATGCAGAGCGCAGCAATCCTCTTCCGCACCTCAACCACCCTGCAGATTCGCGAGTCCCTGGAAAAGCTGGAAGGCACGCTGCGCCGCCCCTTCGCCGCTCGCACGCGCCACAAGTCCCCGCTACGCGCCAAAAGCTGCCCCCACCACAGTGGCGCAGCTCCCGCCCCAGTTGCCCAAACCATCTCTCTTTTCCTTTGTTTTATCCCCCAGGTGTCCAAAATCTGGCAGCAGGCGGTACGAGCATGGAAAGCCCGCGGGGGCCGACTGGGCCTTAAAATGTACATGACACTTCTGCCGGTGCTTTTTTCTGTGGGAATGAAGCAGGCCTACAACCAGGCCCGTGCAATTACAATCAGGAGTGCAAGGTAACTTCGCCAGAGTTCAGAGTGCGCTTGGTACCATCAGCCAGTTGAACAATAAGACGAGCGTCGTCATCAATATCAATTGCTTTTGCGGTGTAGGCACTGGTATCATCACCAATTAAAGGATGCACAGTAAGTTCGCGGCCAAGTAAAAATGACGCCTTGCGATATTCTTCTATTATATTACTGTGATTGTTCAGGTCTTCTTCAAAAATTTTCAGGGTCTGCCCGGCAATTTCCGCCGCCAGCTCGCAGCGAGGGTGGATGGGGCCATCACCCTTATCTTCATAAAGGGCACCGGCAACTTTAGAAAGTTCGCCGCCAAATGCCTCGGGGTTATCTTTAAGGTTTATCCCAATTCCCACAATGGCCGACTCAATAAGGCCGCTTTCAAAATTGGTAACGCCTTCCGCAAGAATGCCGCAAATCTTTTTGCCCTTGTAAAAAATGTCGTTTATCCACTTAATCTGCGTTTCAATTCCGTAAAGTTTGCGAACAGCCCTGCTGATTGCCACGGCGGCTGCAGCTGTAAGGCGGGCTGGGTTTGTAATGCCCCCCTGCGGTGCATAGATAAGTGAAAGGTAAATGCCTGTTTTTTCCGGAGAAATAAAAGTGCGGCCCAGTCGTCCACGGCCCGCTGTCTGTTTTTCTGCCACAATTATGGCGCGGTGATATTTTTCTCCCGCTGCGGTAAGCTTGCCGTCTGCCTGGCGGAGGGCCCCGCATTCTGCAAGTATTCGCTTTGCGTATGTGTTGGTGGAATCAATCTCTTTAAAAATTTCTCTATGACAATTTGTGAATTCTGGAAAATGTTCTGCCAGGGCGCGGCTAAAAAGCTCCGCCGTAAAAATGTCCGAATCTGCAAGCAGGTAGCCCCCGTTTGGAGTCCCCTCAATCTGGTAGCCTTCATCTCGTAAAGCCTTCACAGCCTTCCAGATGGCCGCCCGGCTAACTCCACATTCAGCCGCAAGCTTCTCCCCAGATACTGCCTGGCCCCCCTGGGTGCCCCCCGCATTCCGCACGCTCGCGCCCCCCGTGCCCGCTGCACCATCAGCACCACTTGCCATCAACATTTCCAGCACTTTTTCTTTCGTTGTCATGCAGATAGTGATACTACAAAAGCCAAAAAATTTGAAGAGTCGAGAAAAGTTTGTTATAATAATACGATTGGAGTTAAAAATGTTTGGTTTTATGTTGCATGTTATTATGATTGTTCTGGGTGTCGTTGTGCTTACCACTGCAATCTCTTTACACATCCGCGAAGTAAATAGGAATCAGTCTGTTACTGTTTATATCATTTTCTTTGCGCTTTTTACCGCCTATATCTGCATTGGTTATGGGCTTGCAGGAATCTCTCCTGATTTGTCTACCGTTTATATTCCCCGCTTCTTTGGCTTCTGGGGTGTAGACGCCTTTCTTCTTACTGAATTATCTTACGGCTTAATAGATTTGAAATATAATAAAACCGTCGTATATACGGGCATTGGTGTTTCATCATTATATGGCATTTTTGATCTTATTTTGAATGACAGAAAGGAAGCTGTAGTTTTTACCAGAATGGATTACTACACAATCTTTGAACCAAGCCGTTCTAATCATCTTATTTTCCATTACATCTTCTTATTGGTTATTGCAATCACTCTGATTATCCTGTCTTTCCTCTGGTATAAGAGCAAAAAGACAAATGTAGAAAAGAACTTTGTAATGAAAATTATTTTTTCAAACTATGTTTTAATTTTTTCTGGAATTCCTTACATTCTGCAGACTAAGTTTGCAAGACTTTACCCTGCCTTTGCTTTTTCTCTGGGTTTTGTTTTTGTATATTTTATGTGGTTCCTGGCAATCAAAAAGCAGATTTCTATTTTTGTAAACGTAAAAAATATCAGCCAGCAGACTTTCTATTCAATTGAAGTTCCAATTATCATTTTTTCTACAGAAGGTCAGCTTTCTCTGTGCAATCCTTATGCAAAAGAAGTTTTCAAAATTGAAGACGAACAGACCACTGTTATTTCAGACTTATTCAATATTTCAGATGTTGATGAACTACGTCTTTTTTCCAAGGCAAAAAAAGGCGAAGATTCACAGATTCTTGTACGTGGAAAAGAGTCAGATGTGGAATATCTCTTAAAGTGTTCTGTTAAATTTGAC
>JAEEGH010016280.1_pt1 | contig 16017 bp, 14 predicted proteins | sample 9134181 | NCBI WGS metagenome assembly JAEEGH01 (sample SAMN16246544, study PRJNA631951) | gut metagenome | biome: gut microbiome; feature: rumen; material: DP-attached | host: Bos | place: Iran: Karaj | collected 2018-10
GCGGAAAGTCGGTGCATATAGCATTGACTTAATCGCTATTTATGGAGAAGACAAATTTGCGATTGAATGCGATGGAGAAAGATATCATAGCGGTGAAGCAAAAATACGTGAAGATATGGAACGCCAAACAATACTCGAGCGGTTGGGATGGAGATTTACTCGTATTCGTGGTAGTGAATATTATAGAAATCCCGAAAAAACAATTCAGCGAGTAATTGATGATTTAACTGCAAATAAGATTTTGCCTGAGACAACAGAAGCTGTTGATAAAGAAAGCAGAGAGACAGAATTGTTAAGACGAGTAAAAAATCGTGCAGGAACAATTTTGCTTGAAAATAAAAATAATCCATTACCCGAACCAAATATAATTTCAAGACAGATGCCTAATTCTGAATTAAAACCCAAACCCAGTCCAGGGGTTAGAGTTGAAAGAAAAAAACCAAGTGAAGAATTTGATTTAATGATGGATGAAATATATGAAGCACCTATTAAGAAACCGAATATTTATGAGAGTAAAGATACGGTTAACTCAATATACTCGCCGAAAATAAATTCGATAAACAAATACAATTTTTACGGTTGGGAAAACGCGAATATAAAGGATGCGCGCGGATTTACGCCGCGTGACTACTATGATTTGCTTTCGGATATATGGTGCGCCGAAACATGTGCGCCGCGCATGCGCGATAGGTGGTCGAAAGAAAACAAAACGCTTGGGCAATGCTCGATTACGGCGTTTCTTATGCAGGACATTTTCGGCGGTAAAGTGCGCGGTGTGCCGCTTGGAGACGGAAATTTCCACTGCTTCAACGTCGTTGACGGTTGCGTTTTTGACCTGACAAGTGAGCAGTTCGGCGACAGAAGTCTTGATTATGAAAACTGTCCTGAACAGTTTAGAACCGTGCATTTTGCAAAAGAAGAAAAACAAAAGAGGTATGAATATCTTTATGCAAAACTTAAGGATGCCGTAATCGGCGTTCTGAAAAAATAACCGGAGGCTTAAATGGATTATATCAGGGTTACAAAGGAAAACCTCGAAAAGGAGCACATCTGCTGCGCGATTTCAAACAACAACGACGTTCAGGTCTCGTCAAAAAAGGCGTGGCTTGCGGAGCGTTTTGACGACGGTCTCGTTTTCTTAAAAAGCGTCGAGCGCGGAAAGTGCTTTATCGAGTACATTCCCGCCGAAAACGCGTGGAATCCTATTTGCGCCGACGGTTACACGTATATCGACTGTCTCTGGGTGTCCGGCTCGTTCAAGGGACACGGATACTCAAACGACCTGCTCGGAGAATGTATCCGCGACAGCAGGGAAAAGGGCAGAAAAGGCCTTTGCATCCTCTCTTCCGAAAAGAAAAAGCCGTTCCTTGCCGACCCTAAATACCTGAAATACAAGGGCTTTGAGGTGTGCGACGAGGCGGAAAACGGAATTCAGCTTTGGTATCTGCCTTTTTCAAAGGGCGCCGAAAAGCCGAAGTTCAGGGACTGCGCAAAAAAAGCGCGAATCGACGAAAAAGGCCACGTTCTCTACTACACGAGCCAGTGCCCGTTCAACGCAAAATACGTGCCGATTGTCGAAAAGACGGCAAAGGAGCAAAACGTGCCTTTCAAGGCGATACATATCGAAAACAAAGCCGACGCGCAGAATGCGCCGACGCCGATAACGACCTACGCGCTCTTTTTTGACGGAAAATATATAACAAACGAGCAGATGAACGATACGAAATTCATAAAACTGCTTTCAAAATAAGGAGAAGAATATGGCGTCGAGTAAAGAATATCTTGATTTTATAATGGAACAGCTGTCCGAGGCGGAAAACGTATCTTACCGCGCAATGATGGGGGAGTATATCATCTATTTCCGCGGAAAAGTCGCGGGCGGCGTTTATGACGACCGTTTTCTCGTAAAACCGACCGCGAGCGCTGTAAAAATGATGCCCGACGCAAGATTTGAACTTCCGTACGAGGGAGCAAAGGAAATGCTGCTCGTGGACAACGTGGACGACAGAGAATTCTTGAAAAATCTGCTTGAAGCGATGTACGACGAGCTTCCGGAGCCGAAAACAAAGCGATGAACGCGGTACTTTATATTCACGGAAAAGGCGGAAATGCCGACGAGGCAAAGCATTACGAGCCTCTTTTTCCCGACAGCCGCGTTTTCGGGCTCGATTATAAAACGTTTACCCCTTGGGAAACGGGAAAAGAAATCAGATCGGCACTTGAAAATCTGAAAAACGAATACGAAAACGTAATTTTGATTGCAAACAGCATCGGCGCTTTTTTCAGCATGCATGCGGATATTGACGGCTTGATAAGTAAGGCGTACTTTATTTCGCCGGTCGTCGATATGGAAAAATTGATTTGCGATATGATGACGTGGTCGGGCGTTACGGAAGCCGAATTGAAAGAATACGGAACTGTTCACACTGATTTCGGCGAGGATTTATCGTGGAATTATTTGTGTTACCTGAGGGAAAATCCTTTAAAATGGGACGTTAATACAAAAATACTGTATGGAAGCAAAGACAATCTTGTTCCTTTTGAAACGGTAAAATACTTTGCGAAAAAGCATAACGCGGCTCTTACCGTAATGGAAAACGGCGAGCATTGGTTTCATACGGAAGAACAAATGCGCTTTCTTGACAACTGGATTTTGAATAACTGAAATCGGGGAGAGGATATGACCAAAAAACTGTTTTTTAAGGCAATTATCAGGTTTTTTCTCGGCTTGATTTTCGTTTCTTTGTGCCTTTTTCTGCCTGCCGGTACACTGAGATACCCGAACGGCCTGCTTTTTATTGTCATTTTGTTTGTCCCGATGTTTATTGTGGGAATTGTTATGATGATATTAAGCACGAAGCTTCTTGCAAAGCGTCTGAACGAGAAAGAATCCGAAAAAGAACAGAAAACCGTAATCACACTTTCCGGGTTGATGTTTATCGCCGCGTTTGTCGCGGCGGGGCTTGATTTTCGCTTCGGATGGACGCCTCTTCCGCTGTGGGCGGTGATCGCGGGTGTTTTAATATTTTTCGCGGCGTATATTATGTACGCGGAAGTGCTGAGAGAAAACGAATATCTGTCAAGAACGGTTGAAATTCAGGAAAATCAGAAGGTTATCGACACGGGGCTTTACGGAATCGTGCGGCATCCGATGTATTGTGCAACGCTGTTTTTGTTTCTTTCATCGGGAATTGTCCTCGGTTCGCTTGTTTCAGTTGCCATACTGCTTTTTTACGTCCCGATTATCGCATATCGTATGATAAATGAGGAAAAAGTGCTTGAAGAAGGGCTTTTGGGCTACACTGAATACAAAAAACGCGTAAAATACAAAGTAATTCCGTTTGTATGGTAGTTTTTGCACTTGCAAAATATGAAAAAAAGTAGTATAATAGTTTACAAAGATTAATTGTTTTTTGATTTGTATAAAAAAGGGGAGTTGAAAATGAGATTTATAAAATGTCCGCACTGCAGAAAGTTAATAAGCGATAAGGTTGCCGTTTGTCCGAAGTGCAATACCAAGCTTCTCGAAAGCAAAGAAGAAAACGAAAAGAACAGGCCCGCCTTCATTGTCTGCGATGAGTGCGGAGAGTCGTATTCAAGCGATATGCTCTCATGCCCGAACTGCGGTATGCCCGCACCCGATTACAAATGATACAGGTAAATGAAAACTTTAAAAGAAAGACAGCAAACGATGTCTTTCTTTTTTATATTTATCACAAAAATTCACTAAAAAACGCCGTTTGTTTATGGCAAACTGTTGTAAAACTATCTTGACAAAGCGGATTGTGTGTAGTATAATCATTTTGTAAACGAATGGAAATTTATGGTATTTTCGGAATGTTCTTTTTGCAGCGTAAAACGAATAATATTTTAATGTAATATTCCGCATAAATTTTTAAGATAAGAGATATGAAAGAGAATAAATTTTTCAAATTTTTTGAAAATATATGGTATCACTATAAATACGTTATATTGATAGGACTCGCCGCGATAATAATGATAAGCGTCGCAACCTGCCAGGCAGTGTCAAAAAAGACGCCCGACGTGTTTGTTTACCATATTTCGACAAAAGGGCTTTCTGTGGCGGCAAAGGAGCATTTCATACAGAACGTCGAGCTTGTTGCAGGCGATTATAATAACGACGGCGCGGTAAAAGCCGATTTCAAGGAAGACGTGTATATTCCGGATCAGATAAGCACCGTACAGACCGGGCTGAGCGCCACAGACTCTTTCAATTTCGAGCTTGCGCTCGGCGACTGCATCATCTATATAATGGACAAGAATTTTTTTGAAAGCAACAAGGAATATATGGCTGATTTGTCCGAAATAACGGGCGTAAACATTGATAACGTCGTCGACGGGAAGGGTATAAAAATAAGCGACCTGCCGTCGTACAAGAAACTTTCGGGACTTGCGTATTTTAAGGATGAATATATAAGCATCAAAAAGAAAAAAGACGGAATGAACGAAAAAGAGTACAACAATCACGTATTATTTTTTGAGGCGCTTTTGAATTACGGTTCATAAAGTAATTTTTGAACTGTTATATGATTTTTGGTATAAGGGGTGGTAGCAAAAAAAGAAAAAGGCTTCATTCACAGGCGACTATGTCAGGCTTGCTTGCCGTACTTATTGCAGGTTCTGTCTGTCATAAATCGAAAAACCAAAATTTAAAATCACAAAGGAGGAAGTATTTCGGAATACCGAAATATACTAACTATGAAAAAGTTTTTATCAATCGCACTCGTAGCAGTTCTGCTCTGTGCATCATTCATCGTATTAGCTGAAGCTCCTAAAGCTGAAGACGCAGTTGTCGGCAACGGTTTCTATCTTGTAACCCGTGAAGAAGGCAGCGAAACAAACGACAGATCGGAAGCTCCTTCGCCTGTTACGGTAGTTGATGACGAAAAAGGCCTTAAAGTTTCACACGGTGGTTATTTTGAATCATCCGACAACTGGGGCGGCGTAGCAATCAACAAGGAATATGATCTTAACGGCCTCGAAGTTACGGTGTTCTTTGAAAAAGTTCCCGAAATAACGGAAACGACAGACTGCTGGGTAGCAATAGATTTCCTTAAAGCTCCCACAACGTTCTCTGTTGGCAACTTCAACGTAGAAGAAGGCGGCAACCAGGGTATCGAACAGCTTATTATATTCTCGATTCCGTGCGTAAGACTTTACACCGGTATCAACGAGTTCTCGCAGGCTTACAGCTCGGAAAAAGAAGAAGCTGATGTAAACGCAATGTTCGCAATCGAATCCGGCACAACTCTTAAAGTCAGAGTTGACCGCAACGAAGTTGGCGAATATACACTTACATACGACAACGGCTACAAGACATGGACGGCTCCTTATGCTTATCCGCTCAACGAAATATTCACAGAAGGAAAAGCATATCCCGTAGTAATGGCAAGCTGCTTCAACTCCGGCGAAAACGACTTCGTTTACTACTTCACGGATATCACGAACGGCGAACCCCTCACAGCTGAAGAAATCGCAGCTATCAACGCTGCAAAACTCGGTGCGGAACTCGGTGCAAAGGCCGAAGCCGCAACGAAGGAATTCGAAGCTGCAAAAGCAAAGGTTGACGAAATAGCCGAATCCGCAAAAGAAGCAGGCGAAACAGCAATCGCAAAGGCAGCTGACGCAGCAGCAGCAATCAGCGCAGCAAAAGAAGCTCTCGACGTTAACGATTTCGAAACCGTTTCCGCAAAAGTTTCCGAAGCTCTCGACCTCGTAAAAGAAACGAAGGACGAAATAAAGAACGCGGCAAAAGCAGCTGAAGAAGCAGCAAAGAACGAAGACAAGACAGAAGAAAAGAAGGACGAAACTCCCGCGAAAGACGCAGCGGCTCCCGCAGCATCCGGCAATTCTCCTTGGCTCTGGATCATTCTTGCAGCAGTTGTTGTAGCAGTTGTTGTAATAATCATCGTTTCTTCCAAGAAAAAGAAATAAAATAAACAGCTTTTGAAATTTTCAAACAGCGTAAAGGCAATGCGATGTACGGCACGCATTGCCTTTTTTATTTAAAATAATTTTTTTGCAAAAAAAGCAAAAAAATGTTTTCAAAAAATATATTATATGATATAATATTATATATACTTAAAAAAGGTGGTATGAAAATGAGCTTTATTGCGAATACAATCGAGTACATAATTAACAGAATAACTGCGATTACAATATTCGATATACTTGATATAGCGATTGTATCTGTCGTTTTCTACTATATTTTTAAGTTCGTCAGAGACAGAAGAGCAGGCAAGCTTGCCGTCGGAATAATAATTATACTTGCGCTTCTTTTGGTAAGCAACGTTTTCAATATGTACGCGCTGAATTTCTTGCTCGGCAACGTCGTACAGGTGGGAATACTCGGAATTATCATCGTTTTTCAGTCGGAATTCCGTTATTTTCTTGAAAAGGTCGGTGGAAATTCGTTTATATCCGGTATAAATCGAAGAACCGAAAAGCACGTGCTTTCCGATGTCTTTAAGTGCATAAACGCGGTCGTTGACGCATGCGATTCGTTTTCAAAGGAAATGGTGGGTGCGCTTATCGTGTTCGAACGCTCCACAAAACTCGGAGATATAATCAAAACCGGTACAATAATAGATTCCGAACCGTCGGAGTACCTGATAAAAAACATTTTTTTCAACAAAGCACCGCTTCATGACGGCGCGCTTGTGATAAGAGATTTCCGTCTTTGCTCGGCAGGATGTTTTCTTCCGCTGAGCGCCGACGATTCATTAAACAGAGAACTCGGAACGCGTCATAGGGCGGCATTAGGTATCAGTGAGAATTCCGACGCGGTTGTCGTAATCGTTTCCGAGGAAACGGGCGTTATATCGGTTGCTCTCGACGGAGAACTGACGAGAAACTACACCCCCGCAAAACTGAAAGAAAGACTTGTTTCTCTTATGGTTCATGAAGATAATAAAAAGAAAACCGCGATTCAAAATAATTCAAACAACTGATTTGTGAAGGGAGGGCTTTAAATGAACGAAAAAGATACGAATAATACAAAAAAAGAGCTGCAGAACCTCACAACAACGTTTGATGAAAACGGAAAAATAAAGAGAACGAAAAAAAGGAGCACCGTGCTCCCGAAAATTCTCTCCGTTTTTGCCGCGATAATACTCTGGCTGTACGTTTATCAGGCGGTTGAGTATGAAGGCGTGATAAAAGACGTTCCGGTTTCATTTGAAAATTTCAACAATAATCTCGGACTTGATATTGTCAGCGGATACGAAAGCACGGTTGACGTAACGCTTAAAGGCACAAAAAGCGCAATAAATAAATTAACGAAAAACGATATAAAAGCGACGGTTGATCTGTCGCAGGTTACGGAACGCGGAGAGTATACCTTGCCTATAAAGACGGATCCGCCGAACGGAGCGAAAATCGTTGAGCAAAGCATAAGCGAAATAAATCTGTCGGTTGATAAAACCATAAAAAAATCAATTTCCGTTCAGCCGAAAATAAATTATACGCTCCAGTATCCGTATGAAATCGGAGAAGTGTCTGTTGAGCCCGGGGAAATTGAAGTTACGGGCCCCGAAACTGATATAAACGCGATAAGTACCGCTGAGGCCGAGATAAATCTCGGCAGCATCAGAAACAACGTTATTTCAAGCGTTCCTCTCGTGCTTAAAAACGCAAACGGCTATGAAGTAAGCTCAAAATACATAGTTATGAAGCCGGGAACGGCAAAAATTTCCGTTTCCGTTCTTAAAACCGCGCTTTACGGCGTAAAACCCAACGTACAGTATAACGGAAACTATAATATAACATACCAGCCGACAAAGGTGTACGTAAAAGGACTTGTAAACGACGTAGACGCTATAAATGAAGTTAATACCGAACAGCTTGTAATAAATTCGGCAGGAGAATATAATATAAAACTCAGCGAAATAAGCGGACTTAAATATTATGATAACTATAAAGCCGAAGAAGGCAATATTATAACGGATATAACGGTAATAGCGGAAGAAAAGACCCCGATTGTACCCGAAAAAAATGAAGATGAAGAGTAATTTTGAGGTAAGCGATGCTTTGCGCATTCGCTTACCTTGAAAAAATATCGGAGAAATATTATGAACGCAAAAGCATACGTAATTGAATGTAATGACGGTAATGCAAAAGTCAAAGTAATAAGAAGAACCGCGTGCGATTCATGCGCGTCATGTTCGCAAAAAGAAGCGTGCCACGCCGAGCTTTTTCTGTCCGATACCAACAAGACGTATGTAATTACGGCAAAAAACGATATGGGAGCAAAGCACGGGGATATGGTGGAAATAGAGTCTGAAAACAAAAAACAACTTGCGCTTGCGTTTGCACTGTTTTTGTTTCCCGTAATTTTCGGAATTATCGCATATATTATATTTTCCGCTTTGAAATTTGAAGAATATTCCGTTTTGTTTGCGGTTTTGGTGTCGGTCGGCGCTTTTTTTGCATGCGCGTATGCCGCCGACAATTATTCAAAGAAAAATATGCAGTCATATATTGTCAAAATAATTGAGGAGAGCGGCGGAAGTCCGCAAAATGAAGATGCACGATAACAATAAGCGAAGCGTTATTTGGAATATCGGACAACCTGACCCTAAAAAAGCGGCGGAGCTTGCAAAAACGCTCGGAATATCCGATTTTCTTGCAAAACTTCTCGTTTCGAAGGGCATAGATGAGAAAGACGCCGCCGTAAAGTTCATGAACGGCGATTATACTCTTTTGAACGACCCGTTTTTGCTTCCCGATATGGATAAAGCGGCGGCGCGTATACGTAAAGCCATTGATGAAAAAGAAAAAATACTTATATACGGCGATTACGACGTCGACGGAATAACGTCGGTTGCGGTTTTGTACCTTTATTTCAAATCAAAAGGCATAATTGCCGATTATTATATTCCCGAAAGAATAAACGAGGGTTACGGACTCAATAAGCAGGCGATAGAAAAATTCAGCAAGAGCGGCATTAAACTTATAATAACGGTTGACAGCGGAATTACAGCGTTTGACGAGGTCAAATTCGCAAAGGAATGCGGAATCGACGTTGTTGTTACCGACCACCACGAATGCCACGAAACGCTGCCGGACGCATGCGCTGTCGTAAATCCGCACAGAAACGACAGCAAATATCCGTTTTGCGAGCTTGCGGGCGTGGGCGTCGTGTTCAAGCTTGTGTGCGCGCTTGAAAAAAATAAAAATATAAGAGACCTGTGCTCCAAATACTGCGATATCGTCGCTCTCGGCACGGTTGCGGACGTTATGCCCGTTACCGGAGAAAACAGAATAATCGTCAAAACCGGACTTGATAAAATTGAAAAATCTTCAAATTTCGGACTTAACGCACTTATAGAAAGTTCCATAAGCGTAAAAAAGACGTATCAGACAAAGAGAATCACGTCTTCTTCGATAGGATATATTATTGCGCCGAGAATAAACGCCGCGGGAAGAATAGGCGACGTAAACAAAGCGATAAAGCTTCTTATAACCGAAAACCCGCAGGAAGCGGAGAATATAGCTGACTACCTCTGTGCGCTCAACCGTGAAAGACAGCTTGTCGAAAACCTTATATTCGAGCAGGCGGTCTCTCAGATAGAAAACGATAAAAGCTATGCCGACGATAAAATACTCGTTTTAACGTCGGATACGTGGCATATAGGCGTTATAGGAATAGTAGCGTCGAAAATAACTGAAAAATACGGACTTCCGTCGATACTCATATCGTTTGACGGAGATCTGGGCAAGGCTTCGGGAAGAAGCATAAAAGGCTTTAACATTAACGAGGCGATTTCCCGTTGTAAAGACCTTGTCATAAAATACGGCGGTCATGAGCTTGCGGCGGGACTGTCGATTTCAAGAGAAAACGTCGACGCGTTCAGAAAAAAGATAAACGAGTATGCAAAAAGCGCGTTTGATTTTGAAAACGTGTGTACGTATATAAACGCCGATATGCAGCTTACCGGTAAGGACGTAAGCGTGGAAAACACGCTTGAATCACTGAAGCTTGAGCCGTTCGGTATGGGAAACGCGGAGCCCGTCTTTTATATGGAAAGCGCGGTCATCAGCGAGATTTACTCTATAGGAGAAGGAAAACACATAAAACTCATTCTCGAGCATAAGGGTGAGAGAATCCACGCCGTGTATTTCAATATGCCTATAAATGAATTTCCGTTCGGAGAGGGCATGAAGGCGGACTTTATATTTACGCTCGGATATAACGATTTCAGGGGATGTATCACGGTTCAAATGGTCATAAAGGACGTCCGCCCCGAGAAGAGCGAATATAAAGCAAAAATGCAAGAACTTGAGCTTTTTGAAAAGATAATGAACGGAAAGGAAAAATGCCCGACGGAGCACGTACCTGCGCTTATGTCGTTCCGAACGATTTTTATGTATTTGAAAAACGCGTGTGCTTCGTGCGGCGGAAAGCTCTCTGCTTCATCATATTTCATGAAGGTTAAAATCAACTCGTATTACAAGACGAATATCAGTTTATGCTCTTTGAACATTGCTCTTGAAGTTTTTCGCGAAATGAATCTTATAAAACTTTACAGATACAATGATATAGACGACGTGGAAATAGAGATTATCCCAACGTCCGAAAAGGTAGATTTGAACGATTCCCTTATTCTGAAAAGAATAAAGGGGTAAATTGCAAGGAAAGTGGAACGTATGCCGGCAACTTATGCTGAACTTGAAAAACAGTTAAAAATCAGTAAAAGAAAACACAATTTTGACAAAATCAAAAGTGCGTATGAGTATGCCTCTGAAATGCATGAAGGGCAGTTCAGAAAATCGGGCGAGCCATATATTACGCACCCGATTGCCGTCGCCATAATCGTATCTGAGCTCGGACTCGATTCCGATTCGGTGTGCGCGGCGCTTCTGCATGATACGATAGAAGACTGTCATAACAAAACAAGCCTCGACATACTCTCGGAAAAATTCGGGAAAGACGTTGCGGAGCTTGTCGACGGGCTTACGAAGTTTACCGATATTCATTTTGAAAACAAGGAATATGAAAGCATTGAGAATTTAAGGAAAATGTTCCTTGCAATGTCGAAGGATATACGCGTTATATTCATAAAGCTTGCGGACAGACTTCACAATATGAGAACGCTCAACGCAAAAAGCGAAAAAAGCCAGCGCTCGATTGCACTTGAAACAATGCACGTTTATGCGCCGCTTGCGCATAGGTTAGGTATCCAGAAAATCAAAAACGAGCTTGAAAATCTTGCGCTCAAATACCTTGACCCGATAGGCTATGAGGAAGTAAGACGCGACATTGAATATAAATACGGCGAAAGTAAGGAATTCTTAAACAACACAAAAGAGCAGATTATCGAAAAACTTACGGAAATGAACATCAAGTTCAAGCTTGAAGGCAGAGTCAAGTCAATATACAGCATTTATAAGAAAATGTATAATCAGAATAAGAGCTTTGATGAAATTTACGACTTTTATGCCATAAGAGTTATCGTGGATACGGAACTTGAATGCTATACCGTGCTCGGAATTATACACGAGATGTTCAATCTTGTACCGGGAAGATTCAAGGACTATATTTCCACACCGAAGCCGAATATGTACCGCTCGCTTCATACGACGGTTATCGGAAGAAAAGACGTGCCGATAGAGGTGCAGATACGCACGTGGGAAATGCACGAGGTTGCCGAATACGGTATCGCGGCGCATTGGAAATATAAGTCGGGTGATACCGATAAAGAAAATATCGCCGAAAAACTCAAATGGATAAAAACGCTCGTTGAAAACGAAAGCGACGACGCGGACCCCGACGAGTTTTTAAGACCGCTTAAAATCGACCTGTTCGAAGACGAGATATTCGTGTTTACGCCGAAAGGCGACGTAATAAACCTGCCGGTCGGCTCAAATGCGATTGACTTTGCATACTCAATTCACTCTCAGGTCGGCAATAAAATGATAGGCGCAAAGGTGAACGGCGTTATCGTGCCGATAGATACCGAACTTCAGACGGGACAGATATGCGAAGTCGTAACGTCGTCCTCGTCAAAAGGTCCGAGCAGAGACTGGCTCAAAATCGTAAAAACAAGCGAAGCAAAGAATAAAATCAGACAGTGGTTCAAGAAGGAAAAACGCGACGAAAACATAGTCGAGGGCAAAAACGAGGTTGACCGCGAATTCAAACGCTTTGCAAGAACGTACGACGAAAATCTCAAAAACGAGACGGTTGAGAACGTCGCAAAGCGCGCGGGCTTTACCGACGTCGACGACTTTTATAATAATATCGGTTACGGCGGACTTTCCCTCTCGAGATATATCGCAAGGCTGAAAGACGAATACGACAGACTGTTTGCCGAAACGCAGAGCAAAAACGCAGACCCGACGGAAGCCATTGTTACAACCGATAAAGACCCGCTTTCCGAACTGAAGAGGGAAAAGAAGAACGCGAGCGACGCAACGCAAAGCGTAATCGTCGACAGCATAGATAACTGCCAGGTAAGATTTGCAAAATGCTGCAATCCGCTTCCCGGAGACAATATTATAGGTTTTGTTACGAGGGGATTCGGTGTTTCGGTTCATAAATATGACTGTCCGAACGCCCTTGCGGGCTTGAAAAAACCGGAAGAGAGGGACAGATGGATCACGGTAAGGTGGTCGAGAGTGTCTCTCGAACAGGGGGAAAATACGACGGGTACGTTCGAGACGCTTATAAAAATCTATGCTACGAATTCTTTGAGTATTTACGCGGATATTTCATCCGTGTTTGCGGATTTGCGCGTTCCCGTGCATACCATGAACTCAAAGGAAACGTCAGACGGAGATATAATAATAAGCCTTACCGTTTCATGCAGAAACGCGTCTCACGTAAATCTTATTGTCGACAGACTTAAAAAAATAAAGGACGTAATAGACGTTACAAGAGGATTTTCTTAATACGAAAGGTTAAATAAAATGATTGCACTTGTACAGCGCGTAAAATACGCGAGCGTAAAGGTTGATGAAAAAACCGTTTCGCAGATAAAAGACGGATTTCTGGTTTTGCTTGGCGTGTATGAAAGCGACGGGGAAAAAGAGTGTGAATTGCTCGCAAAAAAGACCGCAAATCTGCGTATTTTCTCGGACGAAAACGGAAAAATGAACGTTTCTCCCGCAAATCTGGTCGAAAAAGGGGAAAATTGCGAAATTCTTGCCGTTTCGCAGTTTACGCTTTGCGCGCAGTGTAAAGGACAGAACAGACCGTCGTTTATTTCCGCGGCTTCTCCAGACGCGGCGAACGCCTTGTACGAAAAATATGTTTCACTGCTCAATGATACCTATAAAATAAACACCCATAAAGGCGTTTTCGGCGCGGATATGAAGGTGGAACTCTTAAACGACGGGCCGGTAACGATAATTCTTGATACGGATAAACTATGATTATAAATTACGATGATAAGACAAATTCGATAAACGCAAATTATCTGCAATCCCTTGTGCTGATGTATCTGCCGTGTGAAAAATTCGCACTTTCAGATGAAGATAAAAGCAGCCTTTCGGTTTTTGCGGATTATGACGATAATAAACGCGAATATACCGCAAAAACAGTACTTTATCATAACGGAAGAATAAGCGAAAAAACTCTTTGCGAAATAAAAGACGAAAGCAACGCAAATCAGGGCAAAAACGTCGTCGGAAAAGCGTTTCTCGAATGTGCAAAGGAGATATTCGGGTACGTTCCCCAGTGGGGGATAATGACGGGTATAAGGCCCGCAAAGGTCGCGGTAAACTATCTTTCAGACCATTCCGAAAGCGAAACGCGCAAATACCTTGAAAAAGAGTACCTCGTTTCGAAAAACAGAGCAAAAGTCTGCGTAATGACTGCCGTAAACGAGATGAAGCTTGTCAAAAACATTAAAGACAACTCGGCAAGCGTGTATATTTCGATCCCGTTCTGCCCGTCAAAATGCAGATACTGCTCGTTTGTGTCGTCTTCGACAAAAAAACTGCTGTCGCTTATACCCGATTATCTTGAAAAACTTTATTCGGATATTGAAAAAATATCGCGTTTTTCAAAAAGCAGCGGTATTAAAATCGAAACCGTCTATATTGGCGGCGGAACACCCGCAATACTTGACGAAAATCAGATTTCAAAGCTCTTGCACGTTGTAAACGATAACTTTTATTCAGGCGATTTAAGGGAATTTACCTTTGAAGCGGGCAGACCCGACTGCACAACAAAAGAGAAGTTAAGAATTATAAAAGGCGCGGGGGTAACGAGATTAAGCATTAACACGCAGACCACAAACGACGATATCCTCTGCGCAGTCGGCAGAAAGCATACTTTTGAGGACTATAAAAGGTGTATGAACGAAGCGCATGACGCGGGATTTGACAATATCAACACCGACCTTATCGCGGGGCTTCCCGGTGAGAGTGAAAAAAGCTTTGAAAAAAGTGTTGACGATATAGCAGCCGTATCTCCTGCAAATATTACGGTTCACACGTTTGCGCTTAAAAAATCTTCGGTGTATAAAACTCAGGACGCCGAAAAAATCGACGCAAACTCGAAAACCGCGGCGAAAATGATAAATTATTCCTCAAAAAAGATTATATCCTGCGGGTATGAACCGTATTATATGTATAAGCAGAAAAATACCGTAGGAAATCTTGATAATACGGGATATTCAAAGAAGGGCTTTGAATGTCTTTACAACGTGTATATGATGGGAGAATACCATACCGTGTTCTCGGCGGGCGCCGACGGCTCGACAAAATACGTTTCGCGCGACAGAAATACGATAAAAAGGATTTTTTCTCCGAAATATCCTTACGAATATCTGGATGAGTCAAAATATGCGGGCTTTGACGAAAAGAGCGCATACGAATTTTACGAAAAATATTATTGATAACGGGTGATGATTTTGGCAAAACATAAAAGTCAGACGTTTGTGTTCGGAGCGATAATTTTATTGTTCTCCAACATAATGGTAAAGGTTATAGGCGCGGTATTCAAGATACCGCTTACAAATACGATAGGCGTAAAGGGTATGGCGTATTTTAACGCGGCATACAGTATATACGTTACGTTTTATATGCTGTCGACCGCGGGAATTCCGGTCGCAATATCGAGAATGATTGCCGCGAGCAAGACGGTCGGCAATATCAAGGAAGTTAAAAAGATTTTTAAAATATCGTATTGGCTGTTTTTCTCGGTAGGTCTTGCAGGTACTGTCGTGATGATAGCCTTTTCGAGATTTTTCGCCGACTTTTCCAAAATTCCCGAATCGTATCTTGCAATGATAGCCATTGCGCCGACGCTGTTTTTCATCTGCCTTTCCTCCGCATACCGCGGATATTTTCAGGGCTTGCAGAATATGGTGCCGTCGGCGGTATCGCAGGTAATAGAAGCGGCGGGCAAACTCGGTATAGGTCTTTTTGCCGCGTGGTTCTTTTACGTTAAAAAAGGCTATGAACTGCGCGTCGTTGCCGCATACGTAATCGCGGGCGTTACGATAGGCGTTTTTATCGCCACGGTTTATATCTATATAGTAAAGCTCATGTATAATTCTTCGGCGGACTATAAGATGATGGCGAAGGATTCCGAAAACATGACGGTGCGCGACACAAAGGATTTGCTTAAAGAACTTGTGTTTACCGCGCTTCCGATAGCCCTTGCCTCGTCTATTATGGGACTTACGAATACCGTAGATACGCTTATCATGGCGCGCCAGCTCATAAAAACGGGTATTACGGAGGAAGCGGCGACGAGCTTTTACGGCGCATATACGTCGATAGTAATTCCGCTTTTCAATATGACGCCCACGTTTATATATCCTTTTGCGATAAGCGTAATTCCTGCACTGTCGTCCTCCATTGCCGCGGGCAGAAAAGAGGACTGTGTAAAGCAGATGGAGTCCGCCTTCAGAATGGCGGCGATTATCGCCGTGCCGTGCGCTATCGGTATGGGAACGATGTCAAAATATATAATTGCATTTTTGTATAATAAGGAAACTATTGACACGGGAAGGGGAATTACAAATTCAATTTACCTTGCAGCCC
>JAEEGH010016284.1_pt1 | contig 16013 bp, 12 predicted proteins | sample 9134181 | NCBI WGS metagenome assembly JAEEGH01 (sample SAMN16246544, study PRJNA631951) | gut metagenome | biome: gut microbiome; feature: rumen; material: DP-attached | host: Bos | place: Iran: Karaj | collected 2018-10
GGTAACTGATGATCTTGATGAGCAGCAGCGCATTGTTGAGCGATTGGATGCGGCATTTGAGAATATTGATAAGTTGAAAGCTAATGCTGAAAAGCAACTTGCAGAAGCTCAAACACTCTTCCAAAAATCCCTTGCTAAAGCAATGGAACCAAAAGAGGGATGGGAAGAGAAAACTTTAAAAGAAATAGTACTTACAATTACTGATGGCGATCATCAACCACCTCCAAAGTCTAATGAGGGTATACCATTTATAACTATTTCGAATATAAACAAAGATTCGAATAAGATTGATTTTGAAGATACATTTTATGTACCTCAACATTATTTTGATGGATTGAAAACTGACAGAATTCCACAAGAGGGCGATGTGCTTTATACGGTGACAGGTTCTTTTGGGATTCCCGTACTGATAGACTATAAGAAAGATTTTTGTTTCCAGCGTCACATAGCGCTGATTAGACCTAATCAGAAGATGTTGTTTTCTAAGTATCTTTACTATTGGATTTTATCTGATTATGCTAAGGTACAGGCAGAGGATACGGCCACGGGAGCTGCTCAGAGAACCGTATCTTTGAATTCTTTGAGAAAATTCAGAATCAGTATCCCTCCTCTCGCTGAACAGCAGCGCATCGTAGAACGCCTTGATGCTTTAAGCGAGAATATCCGCAAGTACGAGGAAATCCAGCGACAGATCATCTCTGAGTGCGATGCCCTGAAACAGGCGTTATTACGAAAAGTGTTTGAATAGAAAATATGCAAAGGCAAAATATCTGCAATAATTGCAGTTTTTGACCTAAAAATGTTGTAATTTTAAAATATAATTGTATTTTTGCAGAAAAAACAGAATGAATGATGACATATTTGAATCAGTTTCACAAGGAAGCAATGGAGCGTACGATGAAGAAAATCGTAGAATTCAAGAAGTCTCCAATGAACTCCAAAGACTTTGCCGACTACATGAGGAGAAATCTGGAACTGGCAAAGCAAATGGAACTCGCTTCGAAATAGAGCAGCGTGCTGCCGAGCAGTTCGCTAAGGATGCAGGTATATGGATTCATGTATGTTATTGATGCAGAAATAGCTAAGTTATGAACGAATCGGATACCCGTCTACACAAGATCGACCCGCAGCTGAAAGCAGCTGGCTGGGGCGTATTGGATGGTAGCAGAATTACGACGGAGTACACCTTTACCAAAGGTAAAATCAGTCAAACACAAAAGGGAAAGCCCAAACGTGCTGATTATGTACTCATCTACAAAGGTGTGAAACTGGCCATCGTCGAAGCCAAAAGTGACGAACTGAGCTATGCTGAGGGCGTAGATCAGGCCAAACAGTATGCCGACATGCTGAGTATCCGATTTACCTACGCTACCAATGGTAATCAGATATGGGAGATGGACCGTAAAACAATGGAGGAACACTTCATTGCGGCTTATCCATCACCCGAAGAACTATGGGCTAGAACTTACGGCGATGTTGACGAATGGCGCGATAAGTTTAATGCTCAGCCTTACTACGATAATGGCGTAAAACAGCCCAGATACTATCAGGAAACAGCCGTTAGAAAGGTGCTCGAGGGCATTGCTAAAGGCGAAAAGCGCATTCTGTTAACCCTCGCTACAGGTACCGGAAAAACGTTTATAGCATTCCAGATAGCCTATAAGCTGTTTGAAACCCGTTGGAATCTACGTAAGACCAACACCCGACCAAAGATTCTGTTCCTGGCCGATAGAAACGTGCTGGCCAATCAGGCTAAGAACGACTTCGGTGGATTTAAGGACGATGCGATGGTGAGGATAAAGCCTGGCAGCGTGGCTAAGAACGGTCAGGTGCCAACCAATGGCAGCGTGTTCTTTACCATCTTCCAAACGTTTATGTGTGGTCCTGATGATTCGCCATATTTCGGACAATATCCAAAGGATTTCTTCGACCTGATTATCATCGATGAGTGTCATCGTGGCGGTGCTAAGGACGAGAGTAACTGGCGTGGCATTTTGGAATACTTTGAGCCTGCAGTACAGTTGGGACTGACTGCAACACCTCGAGTTGACCAGAACGTGAATACCTATACCTACTTTACATATCACGCCTATGAGTATTCGCTCAAACAGGGTATCGAGGATGGATTCCTGACCCCGTTCCGCCATATCAACATGCAAAGCAATATAGATGACTATATCTATTCGCCTGAGGATGAGATTGTTAGTGGCGTTGTTCAGCAGGGTAAGGTTTATACTGAGGAAGACTTTTATAAAGGCAACATCAAAATTCGACAGAGAGATGAAGCCCGTGTAAAGGAGTTCCTGGCTGGTATTGGTGAAACGGAAAAGACTTTGGTATTCTGTGCCACGCAGGCGCATGCTGCCGAGGTGCGTGATATGATTAATGCCGAACGAAAGAAGAAGGGATACTGCCAGCGCGTAACGGCCAATGATGGTGCAGCAGGCGAAGAGTATCTTTCGGATTTCCAAGATAATGAAAAGACCATCCCAACGGTGCTTACTACATCCGAGAAACTATCGACAGGTGTAGATGCGCGTAATGTACGCCACATCGTACTGATGCGCCCGGTAAACTCGATGATTGAATTTAAGCAGATTATCGGTCGTGGTACCCGTATATATGATGGCAAGTATTACTTTACAATATGGGACTTTGTACATGCCTACGAGAAATACGCACAGCCCGATTGGGATGGCGAGCCGGTATGTCCTAAGTGCGGTAATAATCCATGTACTTGTGTAGTGAAGCCTCGTGGTCATCGTGACGATGTAGCACCAACGTGGACGGCACACGATGATAGACCAGAGCCAACGCCCGATGATCCTAATGAGAAGTTGGAGATTGTTTTACCCGATCATCGTGTACGTCGCATCAAGTTTATCAATAGCATTATGTTCTGGGGTGCTGATGGCAAACCTGTTAGTGCTCAGAAGTTTATCGAGGAGATGTTTGGTCGTTTGCCCGATTTCTTCCAGTCGAGCGCGGATTTGCATAAAATGTGGGCCGATCCCGAAACCCGAGAAGCACTACTCGATAAGATGAACGAGGCTGGATACGGGAAGGATATTCTGTGTGATATCCGCAAACTGATAGATGCCGAGAATTGCGACCTACTGGATGTGTTGGAGTATATTGCTTATGCCACAACACCAATCGAACGTAAGGAACGAGCACAACGACTGACCGGCTACACCAACAACCTGGGTGATGCCCAGAAGCAGTTTATCGAGTATATGATAAATGCCTACGTGCAGTCGGGTATCGACGAGTTGCGTATGGACAAACTAAAGACACTCCTGGAGTTGAAGTTCGGTTCAGTAGGCGAGGGTATCACCGCCCTAGGAGGAGTCCCCAAAGCCCGCCAAACATTCAAGGATTTCCAGTATCATTTGTATGCGTAGTATTTAAATATCTCATTTGTAGTAACAACTCCTAAAACTATTTCTATATGGAATTAGAATGGATACCGTTATATACGGAATTGGCACAGGCGCTGCTATCGTGCAAAAATAACAGAAAACCGCTGGTAGATTGGATATACTCTGATATATCACAAGTAGGCGAGAGCTCACTAGTGGAGTATCTGCACATGCGTGATGGCTCGAAGATTACGGATATTGACCCGTTTTCGGTTTTCGCTATATTCAACCGTCCGTTGAGGGTTATAAATAGAGTGGCCATGTTGCAGCTGTTTAAGAAGCGTTTTTCGCTGAAGTCTGAGGTGCCAACAGATTTTAATGGAATTCCAACAGTAAACTCGCAAAGAGCCTTTTTCTTCAGCTGGGATGATAACGGTGAGAGGATAAATGATCTTTGGGAGATATTCGAAAATGTAATCCAAGGAAAAGATATCAGCCTGCTGTTCGACAAGGTGATTGCTGATGGCGTACCCAAATATAGCTTAACAATGGTGCTCTATTGGATTTCGCCCTATAACTATCTGAATCTAGATGGTAGAAACAGAATGCTCCTGAAAAAGTATGGTTTCGCAGATGATTATCCTCACCTTACTTATGCGGAATACACTCAGTTGATGCAGGATGTAAAAAACAAGATGGCTGGCCAATCTATCCCCTATAATTCGTTCCCCGATTTTTCTTTGGCTGCCTATAGCTTCTCATCAGATAGCAAAGTGTGGATGTATAAGCGTTTTGAAGACGCTTTTGCGAAAGACTACATCAGACTGGGAGTGGAGGCCAACGGTAAGCTTGATTTCGCCAGTTATAAAACCAAGAAAACATTGGGTGATGCCTATAGAAAGGTGGCGGAAAACACAGATGTAGCAATTCCTAATATGTATTGGCAACTGATGAAAGATGTAAAGCCAGGCGATATAGTAGTTGTGTTTGATTCGCAGAAAGGGAAGGGAAGTAAGGTATCCCATTTGTTGTACGGATGGGGTAGAGTTACGTCGGATGTGATATATGATCAGAGCGACGATAATCCGATACACCGAATGGTAGAGTGGCATAAGCCTTTGCCTCAGGAGCCTATCGAGGAAAATATGACAAGTAACACCCGCTATTTTCACCAAGTAAAGAGTGTAGAGGCAGATAACATAATGAATTTGTTAGGTATAAATAATGAGGAGGAAATAACAATGGATAAAGAAGGTATTGACACATACATTCAATTGCTGAAAACTAACAAAAACTTGATTCTAACAGGTGCTCCTGGTACAGGTAAGACTTATCTGGCTAAGCAGATAGCAAAACAGATATTAAAGATTGAAGATGATGATGAACTCCAAAAGGATAAGCGTTTTGGTTTTGTTCAGTTCCATCCATCATATGATTACACGGATTTTGTAGAGGGCCTGAGGCCAGTGAATAACCAGAGTGTTGTAGGCTTTAAGCGTCAAGATGGAGTGTTCAAGTCGTTCTGTAAACAAGCCATTCTCTCAGAAACCACTGATGCAGAAACACTAAGTGATATTAATGACAATCCCACAGTATGGAAAGTGTCTCTTGGAGGAACTTACGATAACCCAACTAGAACAGATTGTTTAGATAACGGTTATATTCGCATTGGTTGGCATGAATATGGCGATGTAGAGGATTTTAATGATTATACAGATTTCCAATATGGTGGTAAGAATGTACTTCGTGCCTTCCAGAGTGGAATGCAGATTGGAGATTTGGTTGTATCGTGCTATTCTGCCAAAGAAGTTGATGCAATTGGAGTTGTGACGGGTGAATACGACTATCGTGCTGATGGAGGTGAGTATCCTCGATATAGAGGTGTAAGATGGCTTGTAAAGGGTATAAAGGAGAATATTTTGGAACTTAACAACAATAAAACCTTTACACTCTCAACTGTTTATAAAGCCAATATCACAGCTGAGGCAGCTTTGAAGATTGTGCAGAAATATTCTCAAGTAAATCTTGCTGCACCAAGAAAAGATTCTGCAGTGTTTATTATCGATGAGATTAATCGAGGCGAGATATCCAAGATTTTTGGAGAACTTTTCTTCTCGATTGATCCGGGATATCGTGGTACAGCAGGTCGTGTAAAGACTCAGTATCAGAACATGATAGAAGAGGGTGATGCTTTTAAGGATGGCTTCTATGTACCTGAGAATGTGTACATTATAGGAACGATGAATGATATAGATCGCAGCGTAGAAAGTATGGACTTTGCTATGCGACGCCGCTTTACTTGGAAAGAAGTTACGGCTAAAGACAGCATGAAGATGCTTGATGGTACACCATACGAAAAAGAGGCTAAACAGAGAATGGCAAGTCTGAACAATGCCATATTGAATGTGCGTGGTCTTGGTGAAGCTTACCAGATTGGTGCTGCTTATTTTAGAAAGATAACAGACTATAATGGTGATTTCCAGAAGTTATGGGACTACCATCTGAAAGGGCTGCTTTACGAGTATCTACGTGGCAATATGAATGCAAAGGAACAATTGGATGAACTGAAAAAAGCATACGATAACGAAGCACCAATAGATGAAGCATCTATTTAAAATAGCAGATAATAATTGGGAAGGCCTGCCTATTAGCGATGAGCTGCATCTGAAGAATCTTGAGAAGATAGCCGAAAAGCCTATTGGACAGCTAAGCCTCGAAGATCACCCCAATTTGCTAATCTTTCCTCAGAATCTAGAAGAGTATGGGGATAAGATAGGACAGCAATATGTGTTTGAGGTGAAAGAGGATAAACTGTGCACTAAGAATATGATGGGGTTTATTGGCTATCGCGATACGAAGGTGAGAATACATTCGCGATTTGCTCAGGGCGATGACGACTATTTCCTGCATTATATGCTACAGAAGGTGTTCGCTATCAATCTCTTTGATTTGAAATATCATACAGATGAAGAGAGTATCTTCGACTTTCTGATTTATCTTTTTCCTGCATTTCTAAAGCGAGCTATGCAACAAGGACTATATAAGGAGTATCAGACTCGCGAATATAATAATGCCAATATCAGAGGAAGAATTGATGTTACCAGGCACATTCGTATGAATATTCCCTTTGCAGGAAAAGTGGCTTATTCAACAAGAGAATATGCCTACGATAACCACGTAACACAGCTGATACGTCATACCATAGAACATATCGCCAACCATCAATATAGTAGCGGTATATTACAGAATGATGATATGACAAAGGATGCTGTAGCGCTGATTAGAGAGGCTACACCAAGCTATAACTGGAGTGACCGCAGAAAAGTGATTAATCAAAACCTACGCCCACTGAGTCATCCGTATTTTAGTGAATATCGACACCTACAGCGCCTTTGTGTGCAGATACTTCGTTATGACGAGATAAAGTATGGTCGTAACGATGAGGAGATATATGGCGTGCTGTTTGATGGTGCGTGGCTTTGGGAAGAATATCTGAATACTATTCTGAAAGATTGTGGCTTTATGCATCCTCAAAACAAGATGTTTAAAGGGAAAAAGCCTTTGTTTGTGGATGGTAGTGCTCCAAGATATCCCGATTTTTATAAGTATGATATGGTGCTTGATGCCAAGTATAAGCGATACGCCAACCTGAAACTGCAACACATTGATGGTGATGACCTTCATCAGGTTATTACCTATATGTATATTCTGGCAGCAAAACAAGGCGGATTTATTGTTCCTTGGCCATATAGTATAAAGGATTACAAGCCAAGCCCAAAGACTCTTAATGGCTATGGCGGTTCGATGAACATCTATGGTATTACGGTTGATACACCTGTATCGAGTTACAAAGCTTATTGCCATCAAATGGCCCAATACGAACAGGAGTTTAAGAAGCTGTTTTTGTAAGGTGTAACAAAAAAAGCGAGGAGCGAACATCACTGTTGGCTCCTCGTATTACTTAAAAAATTAAATTAATCAACCATAAACCTTAACCAGTAAAATTTATTTTACGGTGCAAAGATAATACTTTTTTTGAACCATCAGTAATTAATCGGGAAAAATTTTGTTAATTCTATCAAATTTGTTACCTTTGCGCTCAGATAAGATGAATTAACAAAAACGATATACTTACGATATGAAGACTTATATTTTATTTTGGAATCCTTCCATTTCCAGTTGTACGATGGAAGAGTATCAGGTGAAACTGATGGAAATTGAGTATGATAGTTTTAACTGGAGCGTTTACGAACACGAAGGTGCCAGTTGTGGCGATCGTTGTTTCATGGTACGCTGCGGCGAAGGTAATACTGGTATCTGCATGAGTGGATACTTTGCTACCGATCCTTTTAAAGATGAGGATTGGGCTGATGAAAGTAAAGAAAGGTATTATGTGGATATAGATCCTGATGTGATGATAAATCCAGTTCTTGGTACTATTCTTTCTACCGATGAACTTTGTCGCGAAATACCTGAATTTGATTGGACTGGTGGCCATTCTGGTCGCGTGTTGGAAGCACCACTGGCTGAAAAGCTCGAAGCTTTATGGAAGAAGTTTTTGGACGAACACCAGGATTTGTTTGTGCAAAGAGCTGCTAGGTGCCATATAGAAACAAAATACTATACATCGGTAAATGATGACAAGCAAACGATAGAATTGTGGTTACATTCGAATGGAAAAATACGTGGAAAAAATGAGCCCTTTGAGATAACTATAACATGTAAAGATGTAGATAGCATGGTAAAAAGGATGGGCGAATTGATGTATAAAAAATCGGGTAAGAAACCTGAATTAGAGATACACTTCAGATGTGAAGATAGGTATCAGAAGTTGTATGCTAAAGTAGTTAAGCTTGTTCTGGAAAATAAAAAAGAGGGTGATACTTTTTACGATGAAGGTCATACACTTGAAACGCTGGTACGTTGGATAGAAACCGTTGGGATTAGCGCAGAGAAACTAAAGGAACTTGATTTCCCCGACAATATAGTAGAGGCAATAGAGGCATTGAAGAGAAAAGACGATGAGCCGCTTGTTAAGTATGCAAAACGAGCTGCTAAGAATAGTATTGCCAGGAGGATTGTCTTGTCGCGAATTGAAGATGCATTAAGTATCAGACACCTGAAGCACATAGATGAGGAAACGCTGAAGATGCTGAACGAGAATCTGGAGGCATTGCACAGCTTTGGGGAATAAAAAAGAAGACTTAGATTAGGGGAGTTCATCATAAGTGATGTCGCAGTAAATGTCGTAAGTAATGTCGTAAGTAATGTCAGTAGTTCTGTCGGTAGTTTGTCGGTAGTGCAACTTACTGATAGACAGAAGAAAATACGCGAATTGATACTGAAGGATTCTTTTATTTCAGCACAGCAAATGTCAGTAGTTCTGTCAGTAGTTACACGAACTATATGGCGTGATCTTGCAGACTTGCAAAAGAAGGGTGGTAGTCGTGAGGGCGATATTGTGCTGACAGAGTGCCCCGATGTGGATCCTGACACAGGTTGCCGCTATACCATCAAGAAATACCATAGCGAAAAGGTTGGTGCCGATGGCAGCTGGGAGCACTCAAAGGTAGAACTCAGGCCTCTGAATCAAGACTACGACACCATCGAACTTAATGACGTAGATGGCTATCGCACCATTGGCATTTTTAAAGGAGTAATAAAACGATAACGATTTGTAAGTAATAACGAAAACATTGAATTAAAGTAGTGCAAAATTTGCGTGTTTCGCGATTTTGCACTATTTTTGTAGGCGGTTTATTTAAAACTAATATTATTTATGTACAACTTCAGTTATTTTAAATGCCGGTTCACAAGATGTGAACTGGGCATTGGAGGGACGCCCTCATTACAAGGTAAGGGAGCGCTGGTTGATATCCTCGACGCAGACTCCCGCGAAATTGATTCTTTGATTTTTGCGCATACGCAAAAGCAACTGGTTTATTATCACGAGTATGCTATGCCGCCCCAAAACGGTTTGTTTGTGGTGAGGGCTGCTAACAATAGGGTGAGGGAGTATGTTGGCGACCACTTTGAGGTGATTACCAAGGCCGACTATCCGTATGTGTATGTGGTGATTGATACCGAGCCCGATGAGCCACTTATTGCAATTGAGAACTGTATGTTTTGCAAACGAGCAAAGGACGAGGTAGCGCTAGTACTTGGGTACACGCTGTCAATAAACTTGGAAGGTGTGGGCTGGAAGGTGAAACTGGAACCTTATGATGCTAATCAAGAGGAAACAAGTAGGATTACGAAGGTGATGACAGAGATTAACGATCCGCAAAATGCCGAACGTTCACTTGAGAAAATGTATGGCATCAAGAAGACCGACCTCCTGATTCGTAACTGTCTGCATCATAAGGCAAAACAGATGGGGATGCGCAAATCGGATGATTTACGAGATTATGTTTTGATTAAAGATGCCGAGCTGGTGATAGAACTGCTGGATGGGGTGCTGAGAAAACTAAAGGGATCGAAGAATGTATCGCGTCCAATCAGATTTCTACAAGATCATGATATCATAGCCCGACCAACCTTTAAAGCATTAATAAAATGTTATCCTTACCTGAAAGACAAAGTGTCGGAATCGCGATTTAACGATTATACCAACATAGATAAAAAAGAACACTTTAAAGACGATAAACTCTACGACAAATACCACGAGACATTTTCTACTATACTGAAAGATATAACTGAGTAAGAACTTACTTCAGATAACCGATTCTGGGTATTATTGGGTTGAACTGGTTTCGCTCATTAATACCCATTTTTTATGGCCGTTGATTCGGATAAATACCCTATATTTGTCCCTCGGATTCCGAACTATAAATAATATGTCTAACAAGAAACAAGCATGGGCCCATTCTGTTTCGCAAACGTGAAGCAAGAATGAAACAAATTGTGATTGAAATTGAGGATGAGGCTTACGAGCCTTTTATGGGAATGTTGCGTCTTTGTCCTGCCATAAAAGTGGTGGGGACCAGCATGGTGGTTGAGACGCGCGATGTGATAGACAGATGCGTGGCGTTGGCTATCAAGAAACTGCGAGAGGATAGAGTGTTTAAGCATCCTGGCGACTATACCTATATTATGAGAGGTGCAAACGAGGGGGTGATAAAGGGCATGGGCTTTTTCTATTATCCATCGGAGTTCCTGGCTTATTTAAGAGAGATTGGTATAGATAAGCTGCCTGGAAGAAATACGCTGTACGATGGTATTACCCGCACGTTTGGCAAATTCCCAGAGTGGACGTTTAGCGATCATCCTTCAGCTGATGAGGTGATGCGCCGTAAGAACGTGCTAAAACGTTTTTTGAGTGCCTATACCAAGATAAAATTGAACGTTTCGGACGCTTTTTCGGACTATTGAGGATTTTTCGGACGCTTTTTCGGACGCTACGTTTTTAAGCGCTGGCTGCACCAGAAAGTATGCATACCTTTGCACCGTCGGAAAGAAAAAACCGACGGTGTTCTTAAACTTACTGATACAAAGAACCTTCAGGAAGGCCTGAAGAAAAAGAGAGAAAGAAAATTAACAAAGAAATAGAATTAAAGGTCGCTTAAAAGGAGGCGACGTAAAATAAAAACAAATATGAAAATAACAGTAACTTGCGAAGAGGATTTGCTGAATGCGGCAGAGCAAATTTTAGCCAGTAAGATGGCCTTCGAAAACAGAATAACCGCAGGGTGTTGCACCATAGCCGAGATAGCTAAGCTACACCATATGAAACCCGACGATATGAACTCGTTTTTGTGTGATATACATATTCTACAGAAGAAGGGACGGCGTTACCAGCTGGCACCTAAGTATCGCAATCAGGGGTATGCCGTGGAGTATCGTAAACCCCACATAACGTATCACGGACAGCTGAAGTACAAGGTGAAACTGCTGTGGACGGAGAAGGGGAGGGAGATGATAAATGAACTGATTAATAATTGAAAATTCTTGCTTAGGCAAGCGTACTAAAGAAACGATTAGAAAGATGAAAAAGAATGAAAAAAGAACAATGCGACACATTGCTGAGGGCGATCGCATTTACAGGGAGATGAAACAGGCGATGCTATCGGTAAGACCTACGATAGGATGTGCGGTGGCGATGAACTATGCACTGAGCAAGCTGATAGCCAATTACAAACTGGCCATGCAGAAACTGGATATCGACATAGATGCGTTTATGAGCGACATGGTGAGATTCTGGGAACAGCAGTTGGAGCGTGGTGATGACGACGACCAGTTGGACTTTGATGCTTTTGCCTATACCGTAGAACGCCTAACCGAGAGCCAGGGTTAATACCAGATTTGATGCTTTGATTTACACACACGAAACACACACACACATAATTTAGACACATGAATAGAATGAGAAAGAAATTTATTAACATCTTGAACGTTATTGAAGTGATGAACCGCTTGGAGAAAGGCCTTACTGTAGAAGGTGCACTGTTTATCGATAGCGATACGCATCAGCTCTCGTTTAAACCTTACCATAAGGCAAAATATCAGCCAGGCTACTACAAGCGACCTAAACCTAAACTGATAAAAAAGCTGCCATGGGGGTGGCTCAAGCAGAGTGTTCGGAATAACATATTGCACCTGAGCGTACCAATAGATCTGGGCACTGCGCATACCATGAACATTTTTAAACAGAGCGCAAGCGAGGCCAACAATGCGCTGATTGATATGGAACTAAAAGAGTTTTGCTAATTATGGGATTTTGTTATCAGAAAAACTTTAGTAATCCTACGTTGCCAGTTGACGAGGCCCAGTTTTGGGCGCTCGTCAAGGCAAGCGAATGGAACGAGAAAATTGATAAGTATCGTGAAACTCACGATGCTGCGTTGAAGAGAAAACTGCCTGCCTTTATCTTCCAGGCTACGTTTTGCGAAACCACATCGAAAGCGGGCAAAGCTGGTGCCTGGCGCAAGCAGGCTGCTACCCAGCTAACGGGCTTGGTGGTGATGGATATCGATCACGTCGAAAAACCTCGTGAGGTATTCGACAATGTAATAATGAAAGAATGTAAAAATGATGAAAATGGCATTCTTTTGGTTTATATTACGCCCTCGGGTAAGGGCTTGAAGATTGTGTTTAAGGCACGGTTGGATTGGGGTAACCTGATTGATAATCAGCATGCCATGGCCAAGGTGCTCGGTGTGGAGGTTGATGAGAGCTGCAAGGACGCTAGCAGAATGAGTTTTATTTGTAAAGAATCTGACATTTTGCATTTGGATAAAGAACTTTTTACGTATGAGAACAAGGAATTTGCTGAGCGATATACTGCTCTATATCGAGACGGTCGTAGCCAGGCTACGAGAGAGGATGAATTAGGCACGAATTACGCGAATTTACGCGAAGAAAATAAAATTCGTGATAATTCGTGTAATTCGTGCCAAAAACAATTCAAGGGGGTTGCGTATTCGGAGATTATTGATGAGTGGTGGCGGCAGAACGGAGGACTGCCACAGGAGGGCGAGAGGAATGTGAAACTGTATCAGTTGGCGGTGAGTTTGAGGGCCATTTGCGATAACAACCGACAGTTGCTGATGGAAATCATGCCTCGTCTGGGACTGAGCGAAGAGGAGGTGCGCAGTATTGTGGAGAGTGCTTGCAAGGAAACGCCAAAGGGCCTATCTAAAGCCATGAAGAATGTGCTGGAGGGGAATAACAAATCGTTTGAAAACGACATCGACCAATGGCTGTGGGATTGGGGAGAGCAGATAGAAAGATTGTTTGACGACTTTCCGATTCTGCGCGACATTTGCAAGGGATTGAAACGCAACCAGTATGCCTCGGCATTGTTTGTGAGTGGCGGTTTTATGATGACACTGATGACGCGATGCCGCTACCGCTTTTATCATCGACCAGAAGAACTGCGACGCCTGAACTGCGAGGTGATGGTGATTGGCGATCCTGCCAGCGGTAAGAGTTTTGCCACGCGCTTGTATAAACTGCTGATAGCCCCGATTATCGCCGCCGATCGCATAGGCAAGGATGCCATCAACGCCTATCGCGAACAGATGAAAACCAAAGGCGCCAACAAGGAAAAGCCTAAGAAGCCTAAAGTGGTGGTACGTGTGCACCCAGCCCGCACCAGTAACGCCCAGTTTATTCAAGACATGGTGAACGCTGTAGAAGAGGTGGATGGCGAACCCATGCAGTTGCATATGTTTACCTTCGACACCGAGTTGGACAACACCCTGAGCATACAGAAAGGTGGCTCGTGGATTGATAAGCAATCACTGGAGCTAAAAGCTTTCCACAATGAGGAGGATGGCCAGGCTTACTCGAACATGGACTCGGTGATAGAGAACTTCTCCGTAACCTGGAACTTTATATACACTGGCACGCCCCTGGCATTGAAAGCAAAGATTAACGAGCGAAACTTCGGTAGCGGACTGGCCACACGATTAACCTGCATCCCATTGCCGCCCACTAACTTTGAAATGATGACTCGTGAAAGCGTGGTTGACTGTGAGAGCGACCATCGACTTAAGGAATGGGGTGAGAAGCTGGACCGTACGAAGGGTGTGCTTAGTGTAGAGAAGATTGTGGATGAGCTGTACGACTGGACGGCACGTCGCATGGCCGATGCCAAGGAGAACAACAGCAAAGCCGAGGAGATGCTGCTGAAGCGTTGTGCCTACCACGGACTGAACTTTGCCGCCCCATTCATCGTGATACGCCACTGGGAGCAGATGCATCAGGATGGTGCCTACTACTGCGGAGAGTTTGAGACCGACGAGGTGGATTGGAAACTGGCCGAGCTAATCGTCAACATACAGTACGCCTGTCAGCGGCACTACTTCCTGGCTATGGCTGAGAAATACTTCGACGACCAGATGCGTGATGCCTTAACTACCACGCATAGAAGACAGAAAACCTACGACGGTTTTAACCGTTTGCCCGAGGAGTTTGCGGTTGACGACGTGATGAATTGCTTTGCCATCTCGAATCCCACGGTAGCCCGTGTAAAAATCAGCCGACTGATGAAAGACCATCTGATTGAAAAGACAGATGAGTTTGTTGACAACGGTACCACAAAAGCCATCTACAGGAAGGTTGGTGCCATGTGTTAATCGCAGTATCACAGTAACATAAAAAAAATCGCAACAGAATTTTTATCTGTTGCGACTTTTTATGGGGATTACTTAAACAGCAACTGGGCGAACTGGTAGAGGCTGCGGCGCCAGGTCTGCCACTCGTGAGCGGTCTCGGGTGAGATGTATGAGTGGGCGTTGATACCTATCTTCTTCAGACCCTCGGCGGCGTTAATCACGCTACCCTCGCCTTCGGCCATGCCCTTCTCCTTACCACCGGCACTCATAAACAGCACCTTGTTGGTTGCCTTGAAATCGGGCACGTCGGTGAGCTCGTCGGCACCAATGGTACCACCACTAAAGATACCTACGTAAGCAAAGGTCTTAGGATTGTTGAGGGTGATGCCGTGGGTCTGCATGCCACCCATCGACAAACCTGCCATGGCGCGATGATCGGCATCGGCAATCACACGGTAGTTCTTCTCAACCATAGGGATGATATCCTTAATGAGCACCTCTTCGAAAGCACCACCCATGCGGCGGGCCATCTTAGCAAAGTCGGCACCGCTCATGCGGGGGCGCTGACCACCTGCTGGACGTGCTCCACCCTGTGGACGCTGACCGCCTGCTGGGCGTGGACCCTGTGGACGGAAGCCACCAAAGCCCTGAGGCTGCTCGCCTGGCTTGCGGGCGTTCAAACCATTGTCCATGAAGATGATGAAAGGCACGGCCTTGCCGGCGGCAATGAGGTTATCCATAATGATACCTGTCTTACCCTGAGCACCCCAACCGGTCTCGTTCTCGCCCATACCATGCTGCAGGTAGAGTACAGGGAACTTCTTCTTACCGTCGTATGTAGGAGGAGTGTAAACGAATGCACGACGCTCAGTGTTAGTACTTGGAGAGTGGAAGAGGATGCGCTGTACGTTTCCGTGTGGCACGTCCTTCTCTGCATAGAAGTCTTCGTCTGGAGCAGGTACTTCGATACCGCTTTCCCAACGAGTAGAACCGAAGTAGTTGCCTGTACCTGGGTCGTTGAATGTACCACCATCGATCAAGAGGTGATAGTAGTGGAAACCTTCAACCATTGGCTGTGAAGTTGTTCCTGTCCAATAGCCATCAGCACCCTTAGTCAGAACTGTACCGCCTGAACCACCAAGTCCGAGAGTAACGATGACAGAACGAGCCTGTGGAGCATAGATACGGAAGCGGCCATAACCCTGAGAGTTGACCTGTGGATACTCCTGATTTTCATAACAAGTTGATGAAGGCTTGAAGTCTTCCTTGATTTCTGCATTATCATACTTTGGATCGAAGTCACGAATGACGCGATAAACACGCTTTGGACGATAGTTCTCGTCGAATGGGAGTGGATAGTTGTTCACACCTACCCATGAGTCACGGTCACCAAGGTTCCAGAAAGTCACGTTGTCCACCTTATCCTTATGACGACGCATGATCTTGAACAACTCAGCATACTGGTGCTCCTGCATGATGCGTACTTGGTCAGTGATGACGTTGCCTTCACCACGGCTGAACTGCAACTGACCACCCATCTCTTCGTTAGCACGGATGTCAAGCTCAGTCATGTGGATGTGGTCAACGATAGTAG
>JAEEGH010016287.1_pt1 | contig 16010 bp, 20 predicted proteins | sample 9134181 | NCBI WGS metagenome assembly JAEEGH01 (sample SAMN16246544, study PRJNA631951) | gut metagenome | biome: gut microbiome; feature: rumen; material: DP-attached | host: Bos | place: Iran: Karaj | collected 2018-10
AAAGATAAGGATCTAAATAAACTTATGGAATATGCGAAAATTTTTCGCATTGATAAGAAAATCAGAGAGTATATGGAGGTAATGCTTTAATGGCATTTAGTCAGGAACAGGTTAAAGGAAAAATTAAAAATATAGCAAAGGAAAATAAAGCTGATGCTCGTATTCTAATGCGAATTTATATGATGGAGAGATTTCTTGAAAGAGTAGCTGATTCAGTTTATGCCGAGGATTTTATTATAAAAGGCGGTATTTTGGTAACTTCAATGGTTGGAGTTTCTATGCGTTCTACTATGGACATAGATACTTCTATCAGAAATTTTAATCTATCAGAGGACGATGCTAAGAAGGTGGTTACTGAAATCTGTAATATAAATCTTCAAGATGGTGTAACTTTTGTAATCAAGGAAGTTTCCTCGATAATGGATGAAATGGAGTATCCCGGACTAAGGCTGGCATTAGATGCTGTGCTTGGCGGAATGGTTACACCAATTAAGATTGATATTTCAACAGGAGATGTGATAACGCCAAGAGCGATTGAGTATGATTATCAGCTAATGCTTGAGAATCGTTCCATTAAATTGTGGTCATATAATCTTGAAACAGTTTTAGGCGAAAAGCTTCAGACGGTTTTAGCCAGGGGTATATTAAATACCCGAATGAGGGATTTCTACGATATATATACGCTGCTACTTAGATATGGGAAAGATATTGATAAAGGTATCTTCAAACAGGCTTTTGAGGCAACATGTAAAAAGAGAAATAGTACTGAACTAGCAGAACAAGGTGAGATTATCATTGACAGAATAGCTGATGATGAAAATCTAATTAGTCTATGGAAAAGATATCAGAAAAAGTATTCCTATGCCTCTGAGATAAGTTATGAGTCAGTTATAGAGAGCATAAAAGAAATAAATGCATTGACATAGATTTTTGAGTAAGCCTACTAAGGTTTCTAATGGAGAATTATTAAAGGCAATTTGATTAGGCCTTAGTTAATCATAATATAGCACGTTACTATTCACAGAAAAAACACCGGCAGACTATCAAAAATCTGCCGGTAGCTGTATGTATTATGGCTTCTTTATTTCATTGCTTGGATTTTGTCATTTATTCGTTTTGCTTCGTTGCGGTAATGCAACATGAAGAAAAACCATATAGCAAAAGCTGTGAGAAGCTGGATCACAATTGCTATTACGCTATTCCACAAGCCACCTGTTCCAGCCCAACCAACTTGAAAAGCAATAACAGTATAAATTATAGAACCTATTCCTATATGTATAAGGATGCGAATAGGCATGGGGATGTTCTCGGCTTTATAAATGATTGTTGGGACCCCAAATCCAAGCCCTACAATAATGCATCCTATTACCATTTTGGTAAAACGGTAGTTATCAAGCTCGAAGTTTCCACCACCTGCAATATCAAATATCATTCCTGATATACTGAAAAAACACATTGCTATTCCGATTCCTAGAACTGCTCTTTTTAAGACTTCTCTCATGATTATTCCTCCTATAAACCAAGATATTTTTTGAATTCAGAAAGGTATGTTCTGGAAACATAATCCTTACACCCATTTTTCAGTTTTAGTAGAAGTGTTCCGCTAAAACCTGGTTCTATACTGTCCATGTAGGACAGATTTACAAGTGTTGATTTTGAAATCTGCATGAACTGTCTACCTAGCTGATGCCCAATCTCATATAGCCTTTTTCGCGAACGATAAATCCTTTTTTCTGTGTATATTATTGTTTCACCGTTCTCCACTCTGACCATATAGATTTCACTCGGCTGTAGAATTATCATGTCCCCATTAGACTGAAGGGCTATTACTGGACTGTCCTTTGAGCCAAACATATCAATTATTCGTTGTATGTCCTCCGTGACTTCATTTGTATATATCACTGCATATGGCTCTTTGTATTCGGAAGATATGTCGACGTTTACCTTCATTACCCTGCCTCCTCTCTTTGATGATGCTATCATACAATACATACATAGACCTGTCTTGTGTTTGGGCGCAAGTGGCAAGAAATTGAAGGTGAAATGCAAATATGGGTATTTTATTTCTGGTTAATAACCGTGAATCAATGTCATTTAGTTAATGGGAAAGTAAGTGTGTTGTTGAAAAATAATTAAGTTGTTTCTTAGAGTTTCATCATTAAAATTTGGATAAAGCATAATAATTGAGTAAAGAAGAGCACGCAAAATAGACAGATTTTCATCTGTCTCATAAAGATGTATACTACTTATGATCTTTTAGAACCTGTAAGCAAAGCTGACAGGTATTTGGAATCTATGCTGGCGGGCATAATTCCTACCAGGCCTGATAGGTAGTATATTCTGCCTAATCAGGCCTTCTATATTTGGAGGGGAATCTCCATTTTTTATGCGGATAAAGTAATGACATGCATTGAATGCCACTGTGAAATTGACTTGATATTCATACTTTCGCTTTGCCCTTTTGAGAACTACATGTTGAGTGATTACTGAGCAGAAATTGTAAAGAATTAGTTTGGCCCAAATTTCATGCTCTATATACTCTCTCTTTTTGGATCGAAAGTTACCAGTTCCAAGGATGTGTTTGAGCTCCCTGAAAGATGTTTCAATTCCCCAGCGTAAGTTATAGAGATCTTTTATATCATCTGCGGAGAATTCTTCGACAGGAAGATTAGTCACTATGTTTTCGTAGGAAAAATCAGTTATCTTGAAGCGTAGAACACGAAGGGTTATTTCGTATTCATCTTTTGATCCTTCAGGAAGATAGTCAAACCTAACAGCTTTGCATATATACCTATACGCATCAGGTTTATCTGGTTGCTTTCTGTTTTTCTTCGAAGCGGAGCGAGTAAGAATTCGAGTTACACTTATATCAAGATCATCTGGAAGTTCATTGATGGAAGAACCGGTTAAACGCATCATGTTTTTGTCCTTCGCACGAATAAGAAAAAAAGATTTATTTTCTATTGCATGCGCAAAAACGTTATACGCAAAGAACCCTCTGTCTGCTATAAATATAGGCATGAGGTCGTGATGTTCGTATTCATCTATTAGTTCTGCCAATGCTTTAAATTCATTTTTCTTTTTGATTGGCTGAATTTTAGCGTTAACATAATATCTGCTGATTAAGTCATACAAAGCAACTGTATGGATTTGGTTAAAGCCTTTAGTTGATTTACCATCCGGCCCATAGAATGATATGGTATCTTCTGGATTTCGTGTAAAGGTAAAAGTACAACCATCAGCAGCCATTAACTGATACTTGTCTTTATACGGAGCGGGAGGAAAATGGGAATTGAAGCGTTGTAGAAGTGTTTTGAATGTTTCTGGGGCTAGCTTGTTGCGTTGTTGACAGTATGCAGAGTTGGACAGTGTATCTTTCTGGTAGTTAAAGTATTTATACAGCTCATGCCTCATGGTTCCAGCTTCCATGGTAATAGGTAGTAAGATAAGATCTTTAAACGATATCTTTCTATGCCGGATAAAGTCCTTTCCAGGATTCAACGCATAGGCTTCTGGTGTTGATGCCATAGCATCGATATCAGACATCAAATAGTTTTTTACAGTAACAGAATAGTTCATAGCGACCTCCTTGAAATCAGCGTTTACGTCTTGTTAATTTCAAGGGCCGCTCTCACTACTTCTTATTAATGCAATCAGTAGTGAGAGCTGCCGCACTTTTGAGTAGCTTTGTCAACTATTCTTTATAAAAAAAGAGTTAGACCCTATAAAGAATCTAACTCAAAACATCTTAACTAAATGACATTGGTTCACTCGCTAACAGCTCGCTCCTGTAACAAATTCGCGCATTCATTCCAAATCGCCTTCGGCGAGGAATGCGCTCACCCCTGAATCATTTTCTTACGCAGTCAGCGGCGTAGCGCTTCCTGCTACCTCTGAACAGTAACTGCTAGTCAACTACCAATCACCTAAAGGTAATGGGTAGTTGACATTTAGCTTACATGTCACTTAAAACAGTGATAGAACACACTGTCCATATCAACAGTAACAGGTCCATCGCCAAGCAAGGCACTATCAAAATATTTCTCAATTTTCTCTCTGTTATCCTCAAGGTATTTTCCGCCTTCTGGATACTTTTTCAGCACTCTGTCAAAAAGAGCACCTGCATTATCAAATACAAGTGGTCCCGGAAGCGCTATCTTTTCTACTCTGTCAAAATTCTCTGATAAAAGCGCTTCAAACTCTACGTCTGCCTGCCTTCTCTCATCTCTCTTTTTATGAGCAAAAGAAATATCAAGTCCCGCTTCAGTTAAACACTTTTCCCAATAATCATATTCCTTTACAGCTTCGCCATAGTGATTAACTGAAAACATTCCACCAGGCGCAAGCACCTGTGCCACATTCTTGATAAAATATGCATCATCATGCAGATAAGATAAAAGATAATGTGCTATGATCTTTGAATACTTCTTCTCTCTTATCTTTTCCCAAGTCTCATCTTTTTCTAGATTACTGAAAATCACCTGAATATCAGAGCCTTCAGGAAGTGTCTTGCGGTTGTCTTCAAGATACCTATATAGATCATCAGCCCAGTTTCCGTGGATATCTACGCCTTCCACATTAAAATTCTTTGGAAGACGTTCCCAGTTCTTTCTCCACAGAAGTCCATAACTGCAGCCAAGGTCAAGAACAGTATCATTTTCTTCAAAAGACAGTGAATCATATATCTTCTCGTACCACTCAATTCCATCTGCCGCATGGGATTCAGCATACCACCTGCGCTCATCCGCACCCTGACTCATCTCCATCTTCTTGATGATGTCTGCAACATCATCCCAGTCCGGATTCTCATCAAATCTTGCCAGTGCTGATTTGATGCACTTCGCAGACTTTTGAAGCTCATATATTTTTTGATTCATCATTTCAAGCTGCTTTTCAAGGATTTCTCTTATGGAACTCTGATCATCATTCTCAAGACTTTCCTTAATTTCTTCAAGACTGAATCCTATATGTTTGAGTGCAATGATTTTTTCAAGAATAATTAATGAGCTTTTATCATAGAGTTTGTAATTCCCTTCAGATAGCCCAACAGGCTTAAGAAGCCCCTTTTCGTCATAAACACGAAGCGCCTTTGTTGATACTCCTGCCTGCTTTGCTATTTCTCCGGATGTCATTTTTTCTCTCATACAGCTGCCCTCCTTTTAGGTAAAAACAATTTTATGAACTAAGTAAAACACCTTATACGTACGTATTTCATTCTGTGCTTACTTAATGGTAAGGGCTGCCCCAAGGGCAAGGTCAATACTTTTTTATTCATTTATGCACTTCCATTCGCTCAGAAGCTTTTCCATATTCCATGCGGCATTGGCAGGACTAGTCGAAGGAAGGCATATTGCAGGTCTTTTTATCACAGGCTCTGTATACTTTACATAATACTTAAGTGCTGTTTTACCATTAACATATATTGCCTTGATATCCGCTGTGTTTAAGATAAGGCTTAAGTCGTTCGGCACTACATTAGTGATGCTGGAGTCCGACGATCCTACAATATCGCAAGAGTGTATCACATCCCATAATGCAATCTTATTTCTTAACAAAAGTGCTTTCTTCTCCTCAATTGACCGTGGCTCTTCCTCTTCGAACACCCCGGAAACCACCTTCCAAAATCTATTCTGCTTATGTCCATAGAAAAAACCTTCTTCTCTTGATTTAACAGATGGAAAGCTCCCTAGAATTAGTATTTTTGAATTCTTATCATATATTGGTTCAATTGGATGTATGACCATAATTAAATCTCCCCTTCTCCTATCCAACATATATGCACACTCTTTTATAGTACAAGATGGCAACAAAAAAGAGAACCGCATAATTGCGATTCTCTAATCTTTACTGTCGGCGACCGGGATCGAACTTTTAGTAGTCTCGCAACCCCGCAGAGAAAGGAAACTTCGCAAGTAAAGATAAAGACAAGTGATATTCCGTTTCATATTTTACAATTCACCCATAATGATTTTCAAAAGATCCACTACACCAATATCTTGTCCGAATTCATATTTCTCAAGTTCAGCCATATCATCTTTTCCAAAAGAAATCAGTCTATCAACCTCATTACTGCCTGTCTCCTTCTTAAAGGAATCAAAGGCATATAGGATAGTTTCTGAATCAAGGCTTGAATAAAAAACAAATGGAAAGCCATACTTATTGTCATTAGTAACAAGATATGATTTGCCTATATCAGTAACGCTATCCCTGATTTTCTTTCCAACCTCTTCTTCAAGCTCTCGAAATGCTGTCACTAAAGGTGATAACTTGTTATTATCTGTACTGCCATCCTCACGTATGGCGCCACCAATAAACCTGTCAGAAGGATCCATAACTCCACCTATTCCCTGAATCTTTCCTACAAACTCTGAACCTACGCCATTTAACGAAACAAATAGCTTTTTGTCAGATGAAACTAATATGCAACCTGCATACATACTTCTACATGCATACTCTCCAATGTCCTTGATCTCACTGTATTTGTAATGAGCATAATCTGAGGGCTCACAGGTTATTGTGACTATGCCGTCATCATTTTCCATATTGATTACAGAATATAACGCCCCATTAAACATCCCCGGGTACTTTGCTGTAAGTTCATTCCAGTAAACTTGTACTCCTTCTTCAATATCCTTAGGAAGCTCTCTTGCTGCAGTTTCTTTTATTTTTAGCTCTTTTATTGGAATGATTTTAGTCATGTTTGTCTTCGCTTTCTATGTATTTCTTGATTTCTTCGGCAGTCCTTATCACGTTCTCAATATCCGCATCAGAAGCATTATCTTTGGCAAAAGAATTGATATCACGCAGATACTGCAAACCATATCCGAATTTTTCCAGCATCCACTCCTGATTAGGAAAAATCCATATATGAAAGTGCTTGGAGCGTTCTTCCTGCACCAATGTAACAGTTTCGGCAATTTTCAGATCCTTTATAGCTCTTTCTGCAATTGCAATTGTATTTCCTATCTCAGCTCTCTCGCCTACAGTTAATTCCGCAAAAGACTGAATATGTCTTTTACTTGTAATTATTAGAAAACCGGGAATTGGAATCTCAGGATCTGCGGCAAGAATAATCGACTCCCCATCATAAATTATTCCCCCAGGAAGTTTCACCTCGCCACGCACAATTGCGCATCCTACGCACTCAGACTTAATTTCATTTCCTAATATATCTTTTCTGTTCATAGCTTCCCCTTTGCATATTAGTTTTCAACTATAAGGATAAAGCATGCCCTTAGGGCAAGGTCAATACTCATAAAACTGTAATGCAAAAAGGATTGCCAAAATAGAGACTCCATTACACAGACTTTCTCTGGATACACTTATTATCATGTCTCAAGCCCCCACGGTATACATAATGTTTAAATACACTAATTAGTCTTTTCCTTATTTGCTCTTATTAAAGTGGACTTTGAAATCCCTGTCATAGCCGCAACTTGGTTATAGGAATTTTTCTGAAGTAGTGCTAATGCGTGTTCCATCTGCTGCGGAGTATATTTCTGCTCTTGGTCACACTGAAGGCGAGTGGGAAGTTACAAAGAACGCTACAATGCTTTCCGATGGCGAGAAAGTAAAAAAGTGCAGTGTTTGTGGAGAATCTCTCGAAACAGAAGTTATCCCTGCTAACAAGACAATGTTTTATGCAATTATTACTGGCATTATTGGAACACTCGCAATAATTGGTGTTATTGTAGGTGTTGTAATCCACAAGAGAAGACAAAAAAATCGCAGTCAAAAGGCTATCCGAAAAGGATAGCCTTTGTTTTTTGCTTCATATTCAGACAATTTCAAACAAATCGTCAATCGTGAGCACTTCTGAAATGTGTTCCATATGCGCCGTGCCAGAAGTACCTTGTGCGGAAATAAGTATTATCTTCACAGCGTTTTTTGTTCCAGTTATTTCTTTGAAAATATCTCGTTTCTTTAGTAAATCCTCATCGGAATCTTTGGACATTACATATGGCGCATCTGTATATTTTATCTCGCAAATATCAGTTATTTTATCTGCCCTTTCAATTACCAAGTCTATTTGAGTAAGGTTTCTGTTTTCGCTGTACAGCCATGGATATTCCTTGGTTTCTATTCCTGATATTCCTAGTGATTTCTTTATCTGATTTATATGCAGCAGGCATAATATTTCAAAAGCATGACCTCGCCAGTTATTATACGCACCAGTATTTGCTGTTAGCTCTTCGTAGCTTTTCAAAGATTTATTCCCGTCGAGGAAATGATAGTGGAATAATAAAAATGGATCAATGAGTTGCAGATATAAAGGTTTACCTTTTTCTTGGTAGCGTTCATTCTCAGTAATATATCCACATTTTTCCAAGTCCTCTATTGCTCTATTAAACGTTCCGTTTGAAGAATCTACTGCATCCTTGCAATCAATTCTTTTCATGCCATAGGCATGTTTTGAAAGCTCTTTGAGTATTTGCCCATATACCGGGTTTTTCTTTAATGTCGCTTCAAGCAATCTGGCTGTTTCATCTCTCAGAATGGCTCTTGGTGCAAATATAAGTCTGTCGATGTTTTGTCTGAAGCTCTCATTATCGTTAAGCATACTAAGGAAATACGGTAATCCCCCAAACACCATCTGACATTCTGCAATCTGTTCTCTTGACCAATCAAACTCCTTGGTATTTAAGTATGCTTCTGTCTCAGCGAGAGTAAATGGCTCTATGAATAATTGCGCAGTAACTCTATGGTAGAGATTTCCCGTATTATCTATAACATTTTTCATTATCCATGATGTTGCCGAACCGCAAATAATGAATAATAAGTCTCCATTTTGTGTTCCGCATCTGTTCCAAAACTCTTCAAACGCCAGTAAGAAATCGGACTTTGGAGTTGCAAACCAAGGGAACTCATCAAAGAACACTATCTTTTTGCCAAATTCAGATGTTACTGCATCTTTGTTGCATAATATTTTTTCAAGTCTTGCAAATGCTTCAAACCAGTTTTGGGGTATAGTCTTATCGCTATCGCCATATGCAACAAGTCTTTCTTTAAAGGCTCTTAGCTGCGCCCTTGTGTTTCCTTTTTCTAATCCTGTCGCTCTAAATGTGAAGTAGTTCCCTATTGTCTGTTCAACCAGATAGGTTTTTCCTACTCTTCGTCTTCCATAAACACATAAAAGCTCCGATTTGTCGGATTTTTTGCATCGCTCGATTTCCTTTTTCTCTTTTTTTCTACCGATTACAACCATATTTTTCTTTCGTAGCTCCTGATTTTTGTTAACAACATTATATCACAAAGACCAATTATCTGCAATTTCTTTGAGATATTTGGTCTTTTGGTATGTGTTTGAGTACTGTAAGACCAATTATCTCCATTTTTTCACAGATAGTTATTTTGCTTCATCCTTTGCATAACTAAAAGCTGTAACAAGATACTTACCCTTAATCTCGTTTTTTGAAACATAAGGGTTGCTCCAATATCTTGAGTCATAGGAATCAGCTCTGTTATCGCCTAGAACAAAATAGCAACCGTCTGGAACACCCATACCTGATTATTTTCTTCTCTAAACAAATCAAAAAAGTTCATAATTATTCTCACTTAGTTAATATAGTCCACATCTGTTCTGTAGCCATATATCGTGACAATGTCGTCCTTGATTTCACCAGGTACATGAATAGAACGTAATTTTTCCAAGACATAATCTTTATTTTCAAAAGTAAGCTCTATCTGTAGATAATCTATGTCTTCCCAATTTCTGGGTTCGCATCCAAAGTGTGACCAAGTTCCTTCCCATGAGCATAAATAACCATTTATATCTTTAGTTCTCCATCTGATTAAGATGCTATCTTTATGACATTCATTGTCGTAGTAGAATGCCCTGAAAATCTCATTCCATTTTGTGTTGTTCATACCTTATAACTCCTGCCATCGTATGCAGTCCGATCTGTAAGTTAGTACCTACTCATAATACATCTTACAGTATGTTTTGTTGTAGTAAAGTGTAGCGAAAAACATTAGTTTTATGAATCATACTAAAACAGTAATGATGAGCTGCAGAAAAAAAGCATGATAACTGATAATAAATACGCACACGCCTCAAAACCAGTCATGCTCTATATCCCCTTTTCCTATACCTCCTCCAAGACAGCATAGGTCCATTCTAAATATTAGTCAGTTACATCAATGAGGCTTCTGCCACACATAGTCACTTTCATATATCGTAGTTCTTTCCAATCTTTCAGGTTACTTCGTATTATCAGCATTAGTGATGAACTTTAGTCTTCCATCTACAAACCTTATAAATTTATCATAGTCGCGAAAGAATGTTTGTCTCAACTTTTCAGCTGTTTGCAGAGCCCTGTCGTATTGTTCTTTACTTATATCTCTATTTTGAAGAGCTTCGTCCAATTCATCCCTGTCATCTACTTTCACATATCCATCCGGATATACCACAAGATCAAGATAGCAGTCATAAAAGAATGGAACGCCATCATCGTCAATCCCCTGACTATCGATCATATCTATATAGCTTACTTTTATATTGTAATCACTGTCCATCATGACAGTAATGCAGTAATAGTCATCTTTGGGCATTATAGTCAGCCACTTGTAACCATTATCACAAACAGTTATTGTTTCATCCTTATATTTCCATTCCTGTTTTTGAGATACCTCTTCTATTGAGAGAAGTCCAACATAGCCCTTAAAATCAGAAGAATTTTCAAAGGAACCTTCTCTATGCTTTTTGATCATTGACTTCCATTCATCATAAACCACTCTACATTTATACATTTAAGCTATCCTTTCTGTATCTTTTTCCTCAGTCTCCTTAGCTCAGAAAGCATTTTATGAGTATTATTCTACTTCATACAAAAAAAGAAGAGAACCACAAATGCATGCTTCTCTTCTGTCTATTACTGCCGGCGACCGGGATCGAACTTTTGTGGCATCTTAGAACCCGCATGGAAAGGAGCTTTGCGGACTCACCTTCTTTTTTGGTCCATATTCTGACCCACTTTCGTTTGTTGATGGTCCACTTGAATACTGAATAAAATGTAAATATAGTTATACCACTTTTATTTGTTTTTCCTAATTACAAAGCTCTATTACCGCGCTCAGATCATCCACCTCAAAATCTGCCTGTTCCTCTTCGCCAAGAGCATCCCAGTATTTCCACATTCCTTGCTTCACACGAACAGTCTTCATACCTATTTTCTTAGCAGGTATTATGTCATTATCAACCCTATCTCCGATCATGACAGCATTCTCAGGCTTACAACCAGCTCTTGATAAAGCAAGTTCAAATATTCTCCTGTCCGGCTTCTCTAATCCTTCTTCTGCAGAAGCAATGACAATATCTATGAACTTTAAAACACCATGCTTTTCTAATCTGGCTGCTGTTCCCGGAAGCTGATTAGCAATGACTCCAATTTTATATTTCTTACTCAATCGCTCAAGGCACTCATATGACTCCGGAAACAATTCCTCATCTTCACTTCTCCAGCGAGGTCTTTCTATTCCGTATTCCTGAATCAGCACTTGTTCACCCTTTTTCTTTTCCTTATAAAGCTGAGTAACCTTATTCTGTATCGCATCAAAAGGTTCATTAACAGCATCAGCAATTTCGTGTAGTCTATGTAAAAATGGCTTTTCCTCGCTTACCAAAGTTGAGCCAACATCAAAAAAGAGCCATTCTATGTTATCCAGCTTCATCACAAATCCTCTATCATCTTAATTGCATCATCAACAGAGATGCAGCTTGCAAATCTTTCCGGCCACATCATATCGTTGTAATACTTGTAGGTAGTTTCTCTATCCATGTAATCATTGTCGAAAGTAGAATTGGTACCTTTCGGAATTATTACCTTGTATTCCCTTTCAAAAGCCGATTTCACAGAGGCATCAATGCAAAAGTTCGTCTGCAATCCGACTATCATCAAATCTTTTTCTCTGGATTCTCTGAGATAATTTGCAAGATCATTATTACCAAAGCAGCTGTTTATCGTCTTTATGAAAATCTTCTCATTTTCCTTTGGAGCCACCTGATCAGCTATCTCAAAATCCTTGTCACCAAAAGAAAAGCCAGTTCCAGGGCCATCATCATGCTGAACATAAATAACCTCAACATTATTCTTCCTTGCAGCATTAATGATATTTGTCACATTCCTTATGAATCCGTCAAAATCATATAGTCTTTCATCGGTGATTCCTTTTTGTACATCTATAACAATAAGCTTCATCGAACACTCTCCAACAAAAACATATTTTTACTATAACAGAAAAAGCGCCATTTAACAGAAATTTATACTGCTAAATGGCTTTTTAGATCAGATGACTGTCGAATGCTGCCGTCTATAAGTAGGAATATGATACTGATTAATTTCTAATCTTTGAATCTCCTGATATGGAATTAACTGCTCATTTTGTCTGATATAATGCGACATCTCAACAAATGCTTCCATTATCTGAATGCTTGCTGAAATAGCTCTTGGAGTATGCAAAACAGATGTAAGCATTGCACCCCTTGTTCTGTATACACTGTAAGATTATTGCTACGACCTCCTTTAACTCCCTTTGTTTGCAGCGGTATTCCAATTTGGAATACCGATATTTCCTCTTTTGTTAATGTAAAAGAAAAATCACTTGGAAACCTCTCTATGTTCCTATTTTTGCTTCTCTCTTACTGCCGGCGACCGGGATCGAACTTTTGAGACGTCTTGGAACTCGCATGGAAAGGAGCCTTGCTGACTCACCTTCTTTTTGGGTCCAATTTCTGACCCGCTTTCGTATGATAAAGGATGTGCATATTTACTGAATAAAATCACTCTGTAACCTAAAATTACATGCACAAAATTAGCGTTTAGTTACTCAGCCTTTTTCTTGCAATGATTCGGCTTCCAGTATGTATGATTTGAAATTCTCTCTTAATATACATTGAATCTGTCCCACCACAATTCCTTGCATCAAACACTCCATCAGACGGATATCCTTCAATATAATCAAAACCATTTTCTTTGGCATAATCACACGCGTATTCCAATAATGATTCTGCTATTCCCTTTCCTCTCATGTCAGGGGCAACGATGTAGCATACTATAGCTAACACCTTGGACTCCGAATCTATCCCCTCCCAGCTTTCAGGATCATTATCCCTACTATGTCTGAAGTAGTTTTCTTTTAAATCCGCATTGCAGAAACCAACGATCTCTCCTTCAGAAACTGCCACAAATCCATTTAATTTCCCATTTTTGACCAATTCATATGCATAGTTTCTTTTGCAGAAAGGTCGTTCATTTTCTGGAAGTGCACTTCTTTCTGCTTCCTTCTGCTCTGTCCAATGATGCCAAACACAATAGCAACCTCTTTGCTCGTTACCATCTGAAAACGCTCTATTATCAAAATATGCTACATATTGCTCTGCCATATCAGGTGTCAACTTGTGTACACTAATCTTATTCATATCAACTCCCAATTAGATTTCGACCAACACATCCACTTCTTCTTCGGATGGCTCTTCAAATATCGATTTAACTTTATTTAGCAAACCATCATCAACATAATATGCTGCCTCACCGGATGCATTTCTTTTATTGATTCTTTCTTGCCATACTTCAGGGGAAATCCGAAGATAATGCAACTCTGTTTTCATTTCTCCGTGTGAAGCATAGAATTCCCTGATGCGGTTTCTTGTAGCTCTGGTCCAGAGTCCCCAGTCAAGAATTACATCTATTCCGGCATTTAAAATCTGAAGAGATAAATCCAGCAGGTATTGCTCTGAACGCATTACATAAGTATCATGCATATCTCCGGATCCCTCTGGAAACATAGAAAGTGTTAGATCATCAATAGATAGAATGACTGCACTACTCTTGCTCTTTATCATTTTGCAATATGTGCTTTTCCCACAACAAATTAATCCACAGGTCATGATTACCTTAGACATATATAAAATCTCCATTATTTTATAAAACTGTAATTCTGTACTACTTTTGCCCCTATATCAGCTCATTTAGACTTAGCAACACTTAATTCCAATCGCCGTAAACTCCCCAGGCAGCCTTTCATCTTCCCAAGAAGGGTGCTCATCAAACTGTTTTATAGAAAATCCATTTCTTAGCATAGAATTTATGATTTCACTTATCGTGTATTTTCTATAACTGCATTTGGGGATGCTTTTTCTTATTTCTTCATCGTAAAATCTGGCATGTGCCATTTCACCCTCAAATATATCAGTAGAGAAATAGCTCCCCGTAGGCTGCTCCAGCTTTAAACTATCAAATATTTTGGTAAAAGGATGAAAGTCGCTGCAGATTATCTTTCCGCCTGGCTTAAGAATAGCATTCATCATTTTCATAAACTCATCTATATCGTGAAAATAGTGAAGTATTCCTCCCTCCATGAAAACAACATCAAAGTATTTAGCATACCTACCAAGGTCTATGTCAAGCACATCCCCAACTTCAAAAGTAATCTCAGTATTTGCAGCAGCAGCTACTTCCATAGCATACTTTTTGTTGTCTTCTGAAATGTCAAAAATTGTAACGTCTGCCCCAAGAAGAGCAAGTGGAATAGCTTTCTTCCCACAAGAGCCACAGATATTTGCAATCTTTATACCTTCAAAAGAATCAAAATATACGGCATATTTTTTGAGCATTCCTATAGGATCCGCTATATCCTTCTGTGCTCTTTCTTGTGGTGTTCCGCTTGTCTTAACCCAAAAGTCGTAGGCATCATACTCCCATGCCTTCTTATGTTGCTCACTATAATCCCGCATCTACAATCCTCCCATATATAGCTATGCTTTGACTATTAGAAAATACCTTTATATCTTAGCATACCCATTGGGTTTCTCCCATAAAATAGCTGTATTTGAGAACATCTTCGCAATAATTAATTATCATCTTAAATCATTAGTAAAACAAAAAGCTTCAAACCCAGATAAATTCTAGGTTTGAAGCCATACACATTTAATACCTGCGCCCGTGATTGAACTTTTATGACGCCTCAGAATTCCCCATTCAGCTGCCTGAATCATTCTTCCAACAGTATCTTCTTTGAAAGATCCTAACAGTTACGATAACCAAAAGCAATCCACATAGCAAATATAATAATGATCCTGTCTGAAATGATATCAAATATGTTCCAAACAGCTTAGTTAAGCGCATATCCGGAACATTAGAATTTAGCAATACAGAAATTGGAGTCAGATAACGTATCTGGCTCAACACACGCATATGTGCTGGTACACTTCCAAACAAGTCACATAAAATAAGTGCAAAAACAGTTCCCGCAGCTGCCATAGATTTGTCAAGCAACAGTGACAACATCATTACCAGGAGTCCGGTGAGTATACAACCAAGTATATACACCACTGTATGCAAAACAGCATCTCTCATTCCTTCCGGTATTCGTCTGTTTCTATCTCCCTGTAACCTGAAATCTGTCGTAAGCAACTTTTCCAATAACTATCAAAATAATCGCTATAAAAACATATATGATAGGAGCAGCCACATATGTTGTAACATAATGCCCTCCAAGGCCTACCAACCTGTACTCCATCAGTGTCCATATACTTATCTGATTTGATGGGAGCATATCTTTTATCTGCGCCAATACTCGGTATCTTGGAGGAATAAGTTCCAACTGACCGAAAATAAACAATCCCACCATGATTCCCATTACTGCAAGGCTGTTCTTTACTACCTCAGATATTGCCATTGCAAATGCGGCAAAAAGAATAGCTGCGCTGATCATAATGATCATCTGCACGATAATAAATTGCCCCATCGTGAATGAATAGGCTGACAAAGGAATCTCCATCTGAACAATAGCATTAAGCCCATTAATCCCGTATAGAACAGCAATCAAACCCGCTAAAAGAGCCGCCGATAAAATTGAGCACCCAATTACAACAGATAAGCCAGCTGCTATTTTTAAAAGATATGTCTCCTTCCGCCCATTTCTGCAACTGATCACTATCTGATCTGTACGCTGACGATGCTCTATCGTAAAAACTGTAGACAGGCATAACGCCGAAATAAGCATTATACACA
>JAEEGH010016292.1_pt1 | contig 16008 bp, 10 predicted proteins | sample 9134181 | NCBI WGS metagenome assembly JAEEGH01 (sample SAMN16246544, study PRJNA631951) | gut metagenome | biome: gut microbiome; feature: rumen; material: DP-attached | host: Bos | place: Iran: Karaj | collected 2018-10
TGATGATGGCAGTACGTAATCGCTGTCTGGATGAGCTCAGCCACAAGTCGGTTCGCGAACAGGTGGAGAAACTGTTTTCGGAAGAGTTGAAGCAACGGCACATCATTGCCCGAAACGAGGATGAACGCCTTGACCAACTGATGCAGTACATCGAACGGGAACTGCCGCCCCTGAGCCAACAAATCCTGCGATTGCGTTTCCTGCAGGAGATGACCTACGAGGAAGTCGCCCAGGAAGTGGGAGTGAGCAAGGTCACGGTGTATAACCATCTGTGGCAATCAATGCATCGCATCAAGGAGTATTTCAGCAAAAACAAGTAAAACGATAAACATTATGAAAAAGGACAAGATTGATCTCCTGCTCTCGATGCAGGAGCACCCCGAAAAATATTCGGAAGAGCAGTTGAAGCAGATGCTCGCCGACGACCCTGAGCTGGCTGAGCTCAGGGAGCAGCTGGCACAGACTAAACGTGCCTTGATGAAACGCGAGGTTGATGAGGAAGACGTTGCCGTCAATGAGGAATGGAAGAAGTTTGTAGGTGAACATGCTGCCGAAATGGATCGTCCCCAGCGAGGAATGTTCTTCAAGGTGGCTGCCAGTATCGTTGGTATCCTCTTGATGGCTGGAGTGACCTTCGCTGCCATTCATATCGTTCGGACTATAGTTGGTCCAAACAATGAGCCTGAAATTGAACAGACCGTAAAAACAGGAAATGCACCATCCACATCGGAAATCGAAGAACGAAAAGATGGGAAAAACGTCGGCGAACCAATCGTGTTCGACAACGTGCCGTTGGAGAAAATGCTGACGCAGATAGCTACCTATTATGGCAAGGAGGTGGAGTTCCGAAATGACGACGCACGTCAGTTGCGTTTCTATTTCGTGTGGAGAAAGAATGAGACTTTGGATGCTACTTTGCGACGCCTCAACCTCTTCGAGAGCATCACCATAGAACTGAATGATAACAAGCTAATCGTGAAATAAACTATGAGACGACTGTTTTTCTTCATGGCCTGTTTCGTAGCTGTTTTCACGAGTCAGGCTCAGCGTATTACGCGCGAATTCAATAATGTGCCGCTTGACGAGGCATTGCGTCAGCTGAATGACGCACAATCGAGCTATACGATCAATTTCCTCTACAACGATCTGGAGGACTTTCGTGTCACGACTCGCATCGAGGAAAAGACGGCGCCCGAGGCTATTCGTCAGATGATTGGGTTCTATCCCATCCGAATGACTGTCCATCGGGCAGAACGTGAGATCTATGTGGAATGTGTGCAGAAAAGCAATCGTCACCTCACGGGCATCATCACCGACGAAAACAACCAGCCTCTGGCCTTGGCCAACATCGCTGTGCTTAATCCCCAGGATTCGACCTTGCTCAATGGTGGCGTTTCTAACGAAAGCGGTATCTTCGTGATTCCCATCGAACAGAAACATGTACTTGTCCGCATCACCTACATTGGCTACAAGACGGTGTGGCAGCTCAGCGAAAAGGAGGATATGGGCACTATCCAGTTGCAGCCTGAGACGCATACGATTGGCAACGTGGCAGTGAAAGGAACCGTGCCGCCCTACAAGATGACTTCGGGTGGCGTGACTGTAGAGGTCGAACACTCCATCCTGCATGATGTGGGGACGGCAGACGACCTTCTGTCGATGCTTCCACTTGTACAGGGACGCGACGGAAAGTTCGAGGTATTGGCCAAGGGTGAGCCGGAGATCTATGTGAATAACAAGAAGGTACGCGACCCCCATGAACTGAAGCAACTAAAGTCGATGGATGTCAAGCACATCGACATCATCACCGCCCCTGGAGCACAGTACAATGCCGAGGTAAATGCCGTGATCCGCATCAGGACCATTCGGCCACAGGGTGACGGTTTCGGTGTGCAGGCCTACTGCGAGACATCGCGCAACAACAAGTGGAACAACTACGACGACCTAACTTTGAAATACCGCACGGGTGGGTTGGAGGTGTTTGGCAATGCTGCATTGGACTATGGTCACTACAGCAATGACCAGGACATCATTCAGGAACTGCATATCAAGAAAGACCAGTTCTCGGGTGATGCCACTTTGCCCGTCAGGAGCAGCTGGACACAGTTTCGGTATCAGTTTGGTGTGAGCTACGACTTCAATACAAATCATTCGATAGGACTGAGCTTTTCGTCACAAAAGCTGCTTGACAACAGCTTCATGTCTGATATGGCGCAGCACTATCTGAAGAACGGGGCCTATTACGGCGATGTTCGTCTGAAAACGGATGTTCAAGAACTTGACAAGCCCGTCTGGGAACTGAACTCTTACTATGTGGGAAAGGTTGGGAAATTGGGCATTGACTTGAATGCCACCTTGCTGCGACGCGCCTCGGAGGATCATCTTGACCAGCGTGAGTTCAGTGAGGAATTGGGCGACCGCACCATTACGACTCAGACATGGGAAGATAATAAAATGCTGGCTGCCAAGCTGGTGTTGAGCTATCCAATCTGGAAAGGAGTATTGAGAGGTGGTTCGGAGGCTACATCTACAATGAGCCATGGGCATAACTTCAACGAAGAGAGGATCATCCCGGAGTCCGACACCGAGATGATGGAAAGGAATGTTGCCGGCTTTGCTGAATATGAGTTGCAACTGGGTCAATGGCGCCTGAATGCAGGTCTGCGCTATGAACATGTGTCGGCTGATTACCATTCGTTCGGCATCTCGCAGGAAGAGCCTAGCCGCACCTATAACGACTGGTTCCCCAACCTGTCGGTGGCGTGGCAGAAGGGTAAATGGGGCGCGCAGTTGAGTTACAGCAAGCGTATTACCCGCCCACCATATAATATGTTGACTTCGATGATCGTGTACGACAGCCGTATGTTCTATGAAGGCGGCAATCCGTTGTTACGTCCTTCGATACGTCAGGCTATTGATTTCAACTTGACATATTCGTGGCTGAACTTTATGACGGGCTTTACCCGAGAGAATGACCTCTTCACCCACGTTGGTAATGTGTACGACGAGGAAAAAGAGATAGCTATTTTCCAGCCTGACAACTTCGACCATCAGGATCGTGTGTATGCCACGCTCACAGTATCGCCAAAGATCGGATTCTGGCAACCACAAACCACGTTGCACTACTATCAGCAGAAGTTCGATGCCGAGAGATATGGGGTGCCGAAGAAACTGGACAAGCCTGAATTCAGCTTTGACATGCAGAACTGGTTTGTGATTTGTCCTACTGCCAAGGCGATGCTGCAAATCAGTTATACGGGCAGCAACCATTGGGGATTCATGTATCGCGGCAGCAATTTCATGGTGAATGCCCGCGCGCAGAAGACGTTCTGGAATGGAAGACTGACGGGCACGTTGTATGCCAACGATATCTTCCGCACAGCCAGGACCAAGGTGACCACGTATTATGCCATTGGACTAACAGATCAGGATGTATATACCTATACTCAGACAGTGGGCATAACCTTGTCGTACAACTTCAACGTCACCCGTTCGAAGTACCGTGGTACGGGTGCAGGTAATGAGGAGAAGAGCCGATTGTAACAATATGAGGTAATTGTAATATTTAGTAATAAGTGTAAAAGAGCCGAATGGATTTAGGAGGAATCAGCGGGAAAGTCACTTTTCCGCTGATTTTTTTGGTCATTCAGTTTTTTATTCATATATTTGCAGCGTGCTTTTTGATATTGTGAAAATATAAAGAGATAATTATTTACCGCGTTTTAGCCCCGAAGGGGCGAAAAGAATACAGACGGGGGTGTAACCCCCGGTAAATAGGATAAAAAAATAAATAAGCCCTGAAAGGGCGAAAGAAAAGTTACGTATGGCAAGTTCATTGGTGAAAATAGATGTCCATCTCATTTTCCATGTGAAAACAACGGGCGTGAATATGCATAAAGATGATTTTCCACAAATATTTCAATATCTCGGTGGAATCATTAAAGGTTTGAACGGCATCCCTCTTGAAATCGGTGGTGTTGAAGACCATGTTCATATCCTTACATCGCTTCCAAAATCCATGTCATTAGTTGATTTCGTGAGAGATATTAAAGCAAACAGCAGTAAATGGATAAAGCAGCTCAACGTTCATTACAAATTATTTGCATGGCAGGATGGATATGGGGCTTTTTCTGTGAGCCCATCTCTGATGGATAAGACAATTGAATACATACGAAGGCAGGAAGAACATCATAAGAAACGTAGTTTCCAAGAAGAATACAAATTGTTTTTGGAGGAGTATGGCATCAAATATGATGATAAGTATGTGTTCTGCGATTAGATTCGGGTGGTCTTGTCACGGGGGTTAAGATCCCCGCCTGTAGTCTTGTCGCACGGGGGGGTGATACCCCCGCCTGTGGGCTGTCGCCCCTTCGGGGCTTCGGGGTTAATGGTGGGCATTGGATACGGGGGCTTTCACCCCCGCCTGTAATCTTGACGCCCCTTCGGGGCTTTTGTTTGATGATACAATATATTATATATAATAATTGATATGAAACGCATCTTTTCTTTCTTTTTTATGTTTTCAGTAGGTATGTTCGCATCGGCTCAGGAGGTGAGTGTGGCACGATTCCAGGGTGATCGCGTGTGTGCGGTGAGCCTGACGTTCGACGATGGGGTGCAGGAGGATTATACGCTCATTGCACCGCATCTGGATCGCTATGCGCTGAAGGCGACGTTTGCCATCAACGGATACTATATTGGTGATCTGGATGACCATTATTCGCCACGCATGACGTGGGAAGAATGCCGCTCGCTGGTTCGTTCGGGTCATGAACTGAGCAATCATTCGTGGTCACATCCCAAGCTGACCACGCTGAGCGACGATTCCTTGCGTATGGAGATTGCCCGTAATGATTCCGCCATCGAAAAGGAGACGGGTAAGCGCCCTGTGACATTCATTTATCCCTACAACTCTGTGGATGACCGCGTCCGGATGGCGACGATGGAGGGAAGGATCTGCAATCGTGAGTATCAATTCGGTTTGGGCCAAGCCAACAGCCACCAGACCCGCGAGAGTATCCAGCAATGGCTCCGTCAGCAGATTGACGAACGCGCTTGGGGCGTGACGATGAGTCATGGCATCTATACGGCTTGGGATCGCTGGGAAGAGCCGTGGATATTGTGGGACCTTTTCCGTGAACTGGCCTACAAGAGCGATACCATTTGGACCGAGACCTTTGCCAAGGTGGGGGCATACGTGACAGAGCGCGATGCTGTGAAACTGGATGTGGTGAAAAAGAAGGGAATCATCACAGTGACTCCTTCGCTGGATTTGGACCCTGTGCTTTTCAGCGAGAAACTGACCTTGAAGGTAAGTGGAATGCCCAAGGCCTTGAGCAGAGCCGCGAAGAAAGTGTTCGGCTATCGTGCGGTACAGGAAGGCAAGAATCTTCCTTTGATTCTGAAGGGAGATGACCTGCTTTGTGATTTCAATCCCTACGGCGGACCTGTCACCATCGAGCCCGTCAAGGAGGACCCGTTGGCAGGAAAGACCATCAACATCATTGGGGACAGTTATGTTGCAAACCATCGCCAGCCCTATGAGAATGCCTGGCATTACAAGGTGGCTGCCCGTCACGGGATGACCTATAACAACTATGGTCGCAACGGAGGCGCTATCGCCTTCGACCGTACCAATCGAAACTTCGGCAAGGCGCTCTATGTGCGTTATGCCGATATGGTCGATGATGCCGACTATGTACTTGTCGTGGCGGGGCATAATGATGCCAACTTTATAAAGCAAAGTGCCGATTCTCTTGCCCCCTTCCTTGAACATCTTGAAGATTTCTATGTGGGATTACGTCAGAAATATCCGCATGCCAAGATTGCCGTCGTTTCGCCGTGGAACCTGTCGAGTGAAGGCTTCCCCATTGTAATTCGTGCCATTCAGGAGGTCTGCGAGCGTCATGGCTTCCCCTTCCTCAACGCTGCCACAACGAGCGGTATCGAGGTCGAGAATCCAGAATTTCGCAAGAAATACTTCCAGCATCCTGGGGACCGTGCCCATCTCAATCCCGAAGGACATGACTTGTTGGTTCCTTGGGGCGAGCAGTTCCTAATAAGCCTTTGAGAAAAAGAATAGTTATAGACAGAAAAAAGCGCCTCTTTGTGAGACGCTTTTTTCTTACTTGCGTAAAGCCAAATTGTAGTTGTAGTAGTCGAAGTTGCCTGTGATGTCCTTGACGATGCGGAGGAAGGGAGGGAGAAGAAGGTCGGCGTGACAGGCGATGCCCTTGGTCTCGAGGATCATCAGACCTTCGTGCGGTGCTTCGTAGGCATCGAGTTCGAAGAACTGACCGCCCGCGATGAAGCTTTTGCGACGCTTGCTGATGGTGTGGCGATAGGGATCGGCCTGCAACAGGAGCGTCTCATAAAGGGCATTGGATACCTGACGTTCGGTAACCACCTCTTCGCTGGTCGAGATGCGGCGACGAGTGGTGTGAATGTTGATGACATGATTGCCCGATGTGCGGCGACGGATGCGGACTTCGGAGCCGGGTTCGGAAGAGAGATAGGTCTGCTGGATATAGCTTTCGACGCAGTCATTGGGAAGTTCGCCGATGAGTTCGACGATGTACTTGCGCTCTTCAACAATGGCTTGTGGCAAACCAAGGACGGAGTTGATCTCGTAGAGTACACGGTTGAGCTTCTGCTCGAAGTCCTTGCGGTTGTCGATAACGCGATGATGAGGATGTCCGGTCCATGCCTGAATGACCTTCTTGTCGAGCTGGCGTGCTAGATTGAGGCCTGCCTCGTCGGCCTTCTCATAGCGTGATGCGTTGTTGGCAGTAGTATAGAATGATTCTGCACCGTCGGCTGCCGAAACGAGATGGAGCACAGCATCATAGCGTCCGCCATGACGTAGCTCTTCGACACTGGTGTGACAAGCGGCACAGAGTTCGTCGTACATCTCAGGTGAGATGTAGGCTGAGATATCAAGGGCACCTCGGTCGCAGACAATCACGCAGGGTTCGGTGCACGTCTCGGCGAGGCGCTGCATCTTGTCTTCCATCTCCAGCTGGAGCTCGAGGATGATCTTCTCTCCCTCGTAGTAGAAGTCATAATTGTCGGTCAGATAACTCCACCCTGATGCAGTGACCATGGTGGGAATTTCGGGCACAATGAATACTTTGTAACCGAGGTTGGATAAATACTCGTTGATGCGTACTAAGGCAGTTGTCTTGCCTGCACAGGGACCTCCTGTGAGGACGATTTTCTTGATATCTCTTTTCATAGTAAGGAAAAAGCCCTGCCAACAGACGTGGCAGGGCATGGTTATGATGTGAATTACTTCTCGTCGTCAGAGCCGATGAGCTTCCAGATGAATGCAGCAAGAGCACCACCTACGAATGGACCAACGATGAATACCCAAAGCTGGCTGAGAGCCTTGCCACCCTCGAAGAGAGCAGGACCGATGGAGCGAGCAGGGTTAACGCTGGTGCCCGTGTAGTGGATGCCTACGAGGTGGATGAGTACGAGGGAGAGACCGATGGCGAGGCCAGCGAAGTTGCCAGCACCCTTCTTGGCATCAGTCGTTCCGAGAACTACCAGCACGAAGAGGCAGGTCAGCACGATTTCGGCAATGAGGCCGTTGGTGACTGTGCCAGCGCAAGCGTTGGCGCCAGTCTTAGTACCCAAAGCGAGTTCGGGAGAAGTGGAAACCAAGAGGTAAAGTACGCAGGAAGCAAGGATGGCACCAATAACCTGGAATACCATGTAACCACAGGCATCCTTACCGGAGATACGACCGGAGATGAGGCAGCCAAGGGTGATGGCTGGGTTGATGTGGCAACCGGAGATGCCGCCGATGGTGTAAGCCATGGCAACTACAGCAAGACCGAACGCAAGGGCAGTGCCCACAACAGAAGCAGTGTCGATGCCACAATTGAGGCTGACAGCGGTGCCGCAGCCAAGAAGGGTAAGCACGAAGGTGCCAACCAATTCTGCAAAGTACTTTTTCATAGAGCAGATTGTTGATTAATGGTTAATAATGTTATTAAAAAAGTTATAAAAGGGTTTTCCCTTATTTCCTTTTAGTCAAAGAAGCTGTTATCGGACTCGGGTGCCTCTTCCTCGTGTTCGAAGACACCTTCGACAGTGCATGGATCGTAGCCCGAAGGATAGTAGAATGTGTCGGACGACGAATATGGGAGGGTAGGATCAGCGAGCACGCGCTTAATGAACATTGCCCAGATGGGTAGGGCCATCGATGCACCTTGTCCTTCGGAAGTGCGATCGAAGTGAATCGTGCGTTCTTCGCCACCGACCCAGGTTCCACCGATAAGTCCTGGTGTGAACGCCATAAACCAGCCATCGGAATTGTCATTGGTGGTACCTGTCTTTCCACCCATTGGAGCGGTGATGCCGTAACGGTTGCGGATGCGTGCACCCGTACCATAGTCAACCACGTCGCGTAGGATAGGCAGCATCTTGTAGTAGGCTTCGGCCGAGAAGACTTCTTTGCGGACAGGAGTGAAGTGGGTGAGTTCCATGCCGGAGTTGTCGCAGATGGAGACCACGTAGAGCGGTTGGCTACGCATGCCATGGCCAGGGAAGCCCGAGTAGGCGGTGACCATTTCCTCGACGGAGATATCACATGAACCCAGGCAGAGCGAGAGCACGGGATCGAGGCGGTTGCGAACGCCGGCCGAGTGGAGGAAATCGACGAAATGTTCAGGTGTCATACGGCTCATGACACGAGCGGAAATCCAGTTGTTGGATCTCATCAAGCCCCATCTCAGTGTGACCATCTCGCCAATGCGCTGCTTGCCGCCATCGCGAGGGGTCCAGGGACGTCCGATGGCATCGTAGAGCACAGGCTGAGTGTTGAGTTCCTCATCGCAGGGCGTGCGTCCCTCTTCCATGGCCAGTGTATAAAGCAGAGGCTTGATGGTGGAACCTACCTGACGACGACCTGCCGTCACCATATCGTACTGGAAGAAGGCAAAGTCGGGACCGCCCACATATGCCTTGACATAACCAAGTGTGTCCATGCAAAGGAAGCCGGCACGCAGGAACTGTTTCTGCCAACGCAGTGAGTCCCAAGGGCTCATGATGGTGTCGATTTCACCCTCCCATGAGAACAGCTTCATTTCGATGGGCTTCTGGAAAGCCTTTTCGATGTCTTCGGTCGAGTAGCCGTTGGACTTCATGGTGGTGTAACGCTCGGACTGCCTCATGGCACGGCGCAAGGAGTTCTTTACGTCATCTTCGGAGAGTCGGCGGCTATAGGGAGCATTGGGCTGATTCTGCTTCTCCTTGGTGAAGGCGGGCTGCAGGTAGTCGCGCAGATGTGCGACAAGCGCTTCCTCGGCATATTGCTGCATGTGAGAGTTGATGCTGGTGTAGATTCGCAGACCATCGGTGGTAAGATCGTAGTGCGAACCATCTGGTTTCTTGTTCTTGTTGCACCAACCATAGAGTGGATTGGTCTCCCAGGCGAGGGAATCGTCGTAGAACTGCTGATCCTGCCACGATGCGTAGCGTGAGCGATTGGGCTTGTTGGCACGCATGATTTTGCGCAGATATTCGCGCAAGTAGGGGGCCATGCCTTCCTTGTGGTCTGCCGAGTGAGCCAGCTTATAGTTGCCTCGGTTGTCGGTTTGGGGCAGGAGTGGACGCTCCTTGTAGTCGTTGTATTCAGCTTCGGTGAGATAGCCTGCCTTGTACATCTGATTGAGCACAATTGTACGGCGGTTCTTGGTCTTCTCAGGACGACGGATGGGGTTGTAGAGCGAAGGGTTCTGCAACATGCCCACGAGCATAGCCGACTGTTCGACATCGAGCTCAGAAGGAAGCTTGTCGAAATAGATGCGGGCCGCCGAACGGATGCCGACAGCGTTGTAGCAGAAGTCGAAGTGGTTGAGATACATGTTGATGATCTCCTCCTTGGTGTAGAGCTTCTCGAGCTTCACAGCAATGACCCATTCGATGGGTTTCTGCATGGCACGCTCCCAGATGTTCGAAGCCACCTCCTTGGTATAGACCTGCTTGGCGAGCTGCTGGGTAATGGTGGAACCGCCACCCGCCGAACGCTGGTGTAGCAGAACCGTCTTGAAAGCGGCACGGAAGAGGGCTTTGATGTCGATGCCGGAGTGATCGAGGAAACGAGCGTCCTCGGTAGCAACGAGAGCATTAATCAGATTAGGTGACAACTCGTTGTAGTTGATGAAGACTCGGTTTTCCTTGGCACGGCTGAAGCGACCCAATTCAACAGAATCGGCCGAATAGACTATGGTGGCATACTTGCTCTGAGGATTTTCAAGTTCCTCGATGGATGGCATCTCGCCAATGTAACCGTTTGAGATGGCCCAAAGGACTCCTCCTCCGATCAGAAGACCGAGGATGAAGAGGCCCCATAATGCCAGGCAAACGTATTTGGTGATTTTGAACATTTATAGATTTATTAAAGGTAGTAAAAGGATAGTAAAGCTTTCCTTATGGATGTAACTTGGCCACAGCATCCTTTACACGGCGCATGGCCTCGGAGATCTTGTCTTGCGAAGTGGCGTAGCTGAAACGAATGCAGGAGGGGTCGCCAAAGGCTTCGCCGCTCACACCTGCCACATGACCGGTTTCGAGCAGGTACATGGCTACGTCGTCGGCATTGGCAATCACCTTGCCATCAGGTGTCTGCTTACCGAAGAGGGCGCTGACATCGGGGAAGATGTAGAATGCACCACTGGGTTTCTTGTCGAGACGGAAACCTGGGATGTCCTGCACAGCCGAGCAGATGAGGTCACGACGACGCTCGAACTCCTGACGCATCTCTTCGACACAATCCTGTGGACCGTTGTAAGCAGCTTCGGCAGCCTTCTGAGCGATGCTCGAACAGCCGGAGGTGTATTGGCTCTGGAGTTTGCTCACAGCCTTGGCAATATAGGCAGGAGCAGCACAGAAGCCGATGCGCCATCCTGTCATCGCATAGGCCTTCGACACACCATTGATGATGACTACACGATCCTTCATCTCGGGGAAGGAGGCGATGGACGTGGGTTGCCCGCTATAGCAGATATGTTCATAAATCTCGTCGGCAATGACGATGATCTTCGGATACTTGGCAAGTACCTCAACGATTGCCGCCAGTTCCTCCTTGGTGTAGATGGCACCCGTGGGATTGGAGGGAGAGCAGAAGAGGAACGCCTTGGTGCGTGGAGTGATGAGGCTTTCGAGCTGGTGGGGCAGAATCTTGAAGTCCTGCTCCTGGCCGCAAAGGAAGGGTACGTTGACGCCTTCGGCCAGTTTTACCATTTCGAAATAGCTCACCCATGCAGGGGTGGGGATAATCACTTCGTCGCCCTTGTCAACGATTGATAGAATGACATTGCAGATCTCCTGCTTGGCACCATTACCTACAACAATCTGTGCGGGAGAGAAATCTACACCATTCTCACTTTTGAGTTTTCGGCTAATGGCCTCGCGGAGGGACATATAGCCAGGCACCGGGGTGTAGAACGAGAAGTTGTCATCTACAGCCTTTTTTGCAGCTTCCTTGATATGGTCGGGAGTAAAGAAGTCGGGTTCGCCCACAGACAGGTTGATGATGTCGAGGCCTTGACTCTTGAGTTCCTGACTCTTCTGTGACATGGCCAACGTTGCTGATGGCGACAATGCACAGAGGCGTGCTGATAAATTTTCCATACAAATACCTTTTTGCTTTAGTTTCTTTTATTATTGTTGTCGAGTTATTTTTTGTCCGTTCTGAATATAGATGCCGTTGGGATCTTGTTTTATTTGCCGACCCAGCAGGTCGTATCTTGGACTATTCTTATCGTTGTTTTCTATTACCTTATCCAATGCGGAAGCTTCTCGGATGACAAAACGCACCGAAGCCTTGCAGGTGTTGTACTTGCCGGCAAGTGTGAACAGACGGGTGGTTGTTCCAGCTTTTGTCGGGGTGCCACTGACGGTGAGGGTTTGTCGGTCAGCGTCATAGTTCCAGGAAAGTCCCTCGGGAAGATCGTTGTTGACTGTGCACGACTCGACCAATCTTGTATTGATGACGAGTTTGTAGGCTTGACCGACTTCGACAGTATCGACGAGCGCACCTTCGACAACCTTGTAAGAGCAGTGGAAGACATCGGGCAGATAGTAGCCGAGGTGAGGAGGCTGGTTGTAGCTCGCATTCTGCCACACGATGCCCATGCGATAGAGGTGATCGGTCATGAGGCAGGGGACGGGATATTGGGTCGTGGTGACGGTGCTGTAGATGTCGAGGGTGGCTTCGTCGGAAGCATCCCACATCACGATTTCTTCGCGCCAGTCACCATAGATATCGGCTATCAGGCAAGGAGTTGCTTTTGTGTAGTTGCACGATTGTGGATTACCGCCATAAGTGGATAGTCTTGTCGTGGAGGTTGAGGAACCATTCCACGAAATGATGCGGGGATTGCAAGTGTTAGAGCTGCTGCTGAACTGTCCGTCGAAGGATTCGTCATAAAGGTCACCATTCCAATAGATTCGGAAATTGGTGTCGGGCTTTGATCCCACAGCAGACATTGATACAGCATTGATAGGAGTGCTTTCGGCACCACTCCAGAATTCCCAGCCATAATAGTTGTCAAGACCTGTGGATGAGTTGAACTTGTAGAACATATCGCAAGCCAGACCGCGTCCATTGTCCTTGCTGGTGTAACCACGATGAAGGATTTCGCCAGTGGCTGCATCGTGCAGGTCGTCGCCATAGTCAGCTGCTGCTTCTTCATGGGGCATAAAGATTTGCAGACCTGGACGATCAGGGATGAATTTTCCGAGATGGATAGCATCGCCATGGCCGAAGCCTGTGGAGCAGAGCAGCTGGCCATCGTGATCGATGGTGGCCGAACCCATCACAATCTCATCAAAGCCGTCGTCATCGACGTCGCCTACCGAGATGCCGTGTACACCCTGTCCATAGGAAGACTTGCCGGACCCCGATGCTGTCACGTTGCCACTGCCATCGACGACATCCCAAGTGGATGCCGTATGTCCGCGGTGGAGCCAGCGGGTGGTAAGGTTGGTGCCGTCCCAATCGACAGCCCAGAAATAGGCTTGCGTATAGTAACCACGCTGCATGACGATGGAGGGAAGATGATCTAGTCCGTCGAGGTAAGCAACGCAGGCATTGTAGCGTTCACCACGGTTGTAGTTGGTCTTTTTGCCCATGATGGTTTCCCAAGTGCCGTATGCACTTGCCTTTCCCGTTTCCAGACCACGATTCGGATTGTACCAGATGGTCTGCAGAGCACGACCCGTTTCGCCGCTGAAGATGGTGAGGAACTCTTCTCCATCTATGACATGTCCGTTGCTGTTGCGGAAGTCCTTCTCGTTAGTTGTGATGCCGGTGATGCTGTTGTCGATACCGGCTTCACTCACGTATGCTCCTGTGGCGTCCTTGGTGCCTGGTGCGGTTTTGACCACAAGTTCAGCCTTCCCGTCACCATCGAAATCATAGACGAGGAACGTGGTGTAATGTGCACCTGCACGGATGTTCTTTCCCATATCGATGCGCCAAAGTTGCTTGCCGACCTCTTCGCCCACGATTTCGTAGCAGTCGAAGAGGGTGTTGCCAGTGTAACCCGTCTGCGAGTTGTCCTTCGAATTGGAAGGGTCCCACTTAACGATGATCTCGTATTCGCCGTCACCATCAACATCGCCCACAGAGCAATCGTTGGGAGTGTAGGTGTAACTACCGCTTGGAGTGCTGCCGCCTTCGGGGCGACTGAGTTTCACTTGTCTCAGCGAAGCCTCAGGATAGGTCGTCAGACTGGTTTGGTCTTCTTGGATGATCCCATCCTTGAGGACCGATAATCTATAGGCTTCGTGCTTGTCTTTGTCGAGGAAGCAGGATGGAGAGCCGGTTTCAATCAGTAGGGTTGTTTCGTTTCCATCGCCAGAGATGAGAGAGAGTTGGAAACTGATGTTTTCGGTGTCGTCAGTAGGAAGGGTGCGCCACGTCAGGAGGTTCCCGTTTGATGTAGATACCACGTGGAAAGCACGGCCGAGGTGTTCGGACGTCTGCTGAGCCAACGCGTTACTAGAAACGAGGGCGATGGAAGAAGAGATGAGAAGAGGAACAAATCGGTTCATGAGAATGGGTTTGAAGGATTATGTCTCTTGCGGAACTTGCGGCCGAAGAATGCACTATGATTGCTACGCTGCTCGCGGTGCTTTTTGGCAAACTCCAGGATGGGACGACTGCGACGCATCACTTTACGCAAAAGTTGTGTGAAGCGGATCTTGTAGGTGTCCCAGTCGAAGAGCGGCGAATCGTTGACAGCGCGCCACGTCAACCAGATGCCGATGGGGGCAAGGACCATTGACGAAAGCCATGTGCCAAACCATGGCTGCATCATGCCGTTCTTGGCCGCTTTATAGCCCGTATTGTCGATGATATAGTAGAAGATGAAGAAGATGACACCCGTAATGATCGGGATGCCCATGCCACCCTTTCGGATGATGGCACCGAGTGGAGCACCAATGAAAAAGAACAACAGACATGCTACGGAAAGGGTGAACTTGCGATGCATCTCGATGGCGTGATAGTTGACGTTCTTCTGTTCGAATGTCTGCATCTCACGCTGGATAGCAAATGTCTGAATGACGTTCTTTGCACGACTGGTGGCCTTTTCGGTCAGTTTCTCCATCTGAGCAGGTGTCAGCGACGCATAAATGCTGTCGAGGTCGATGACCATCTTCTGCGGTTTCTCGGTTTTTTCGGCGAAATAAAGAGAGTCGTCGCGTACCTGCTGACGGACACCAGTAAAGTAGATGCTGCTGACCAGTTTCTTGCCGTAACCGTAGTTGATGGAGTCAATACGCTGGTTGAGGGAATCGACCGAATGGGAAAGCTGAGCCAGGTTCTTGCCGACATGACGGTCGGAGATTGACTCTTCATCGGTGTCAAACCCATTGTCGTAGGGAATGTACACTTCCTTTACGCTAAACGATTCGCGACGATACTTGGGATGCTTCTGCTGTTGCTGGTAGCTGTTGCCCGTTCCCTGCTTGAAGGTGCCCACCTGCTGGCCGCTCCAGAGGGTGAGTTTAAGATGCTTGCCAGTCTCGGCCATCGAAATCTTTGCACTATCGGCTACGGTGACGGTCGCATCTTCGATATTGGAACCGTCGAAGATATAAATGGTGACACCGTGGAGCATACCCGTGTCGTAGTCCTTGTGATCGACGTAGATGTTGTAGTTGTTGATTTCCTTGTAGAAGATGCCTTCGGGAATCTCAAGTTCGGGTGAGGTGTGCTTGATGCCAATGAGGATGGAGTACATCTTCGTATTGGCCAAAGGGAGCACACGATCCTGGAAGAAGAAGGTGGCGATAGCGAGTACAACCATGAATGCCGTAAGCGGCTTCATGATCTTGAGCAGCGAGATACCGGAGGCCTTCATCGACAGCAGTTCGAGGCTCTCACCCAGGTTGCCGAACGTCATCAATGATGCCAACAGGATGCCCAGCGGCAAGGCCATCGGTACGAAGGTGAGTGAGGCGTAGAAAAATAGTTGCGCAAGCACGTCGATGCCCAGTCCTTTGCCGACCAAGTCACCCACATAACGCCACAGGAACTGCATCAACACAATGAAGAGGCAGATGAAGAACGTCATGAGGAAGAGCGGCAGAAAAGTCTGCAGCATGAACGTATATATGCGCTTGATTCTCATTTATTATTCAACGAGGAGAAGGTCTGCGCCTTCGAGGACATTGTCCCCCTTTTGTACATAAACGGCCTTGACGACACCGTCGCGACCACAGTTGATGTTGTTCTCCATCTTCATGGCTTCGAGGACAATAGCCACATCACTAGCCTTGACCGACTGGCCAACGGTAACGTTGATGCTGAGGATGGTGCCTGGGAGCGGCGACTTGGTAGCTCCCTCAGCATGCACTTCATTCTGCTGGGATGCAGGGGAAGCAACAGTGGAGGCGGTTGGTGCTGTGGGACGCGCAATGACAGGCTTGGGACGTTCTGCACGAGCAGGTTGGTCGAGTTCAACGGTGTATGCATTGCCGTTGACTTCG
>JAEEGH010016298.1_pt1 | contig 16002 bp, 17 predicted proteins | sample 9134181 | NCBI WGS metagenome assembly JAEEGH01 (sample SAMN16246544, study PRJNA631951) | gut metagenome | biome: gut microbiome; feature: rumen; material: DP-attached | host: Bos | place: Iran: Karaj | collected 2018-10
ACAACGGCTCCACGGACGGTTCGCTCGAGTGGCTGGAGAAGGAGTATCCCGGAGTCGTGACCATCGAGTTTGACCGGAACTACGGCTTCACTGGGGGCTACAACCGCGCTTTGAAGCAAGTCGAGGCCGACTACTATGTCCTTCTCAATTCCGATGTGGATGTGCCCGACGGGTGGCTGGAGCCTCTGTTCGAGTTTCTGGAAGATACTCCGGAAGCCGGCATCTGCCAGCCCAAACTCTGCGCGGAGGCCGACCACGGACGTTTCGAGTACGCCGGTGCGGCGGGCGGCTTTATCGACCGCTACGGCTATCCCTTCTGCCGGGGCCGCATCCTCTCGATGATCGAGCACGACACCGGCCAGTACGACGAACCGATGGAGGTCTTCTGGGCCAGCGGCGCCTGCATGATGATCCGCTCCGGCCTCTACCACCACCTGGGTGGCCTGGACGAGGCGTTCTTTGCCCACATGGAGGAGATTGACCTCTGCTGGCGGGCGCACTTGCTCGGGTATCAGGTCTGGTGCATTCCCGCTTCGACCGTCTATCACGTGGGCGGCGGCACCCTTCCCAACGACTCCCCGCGGAAACTCTACTTCAATTACCGCAACAACCTGCTGATGCTCTGGAAGAACCTGCCTTCAGACAACCGCGGACGCATCCGCACGCGGATGTGGCTGGATCGCGCATCGGCCGCCATCTACCTGCTGACCGGCCGTTGGAAAAGCCTCGCAGCGGTCCGCCGCGCCCACCGGGATTTCCGGAAGATGCGGGATGAACTCGAGGTAAGCCCGTTCGAGGAAGGACGTGAATTCGAAGGATACTACCCGCGCAGTATCGTCCTCGACTTCTTCCGCTCCCGCAAGCGGCTGAAATTCTCCGACTTGGATTTTTAAAGAACCTCGGGAAGCTTCTCGAGATGGATGCCGTGCGACCCTTTGATCAGGATCGTGCGTCCGCTCAGCGGCTGGGCCTCCAGGAAGGCGCGCAGCTCGGCTGAAGAAGCGAAACACTGAATCCCTTTGGCCTTGGCGCAGCGCACCTTGGCCGCCGCGGCGGTAAACTCGCCGCCCACCAGGAAAATCGAATTCGAAAGGGCCATGGCCTTGGCCAGCGCCGCCGAATGCTCGGTGGCCGACTCTCCGCCCAGTTCGAGCATATCCCCCAGAATCAGGGTTTTCCCTTCAAAAGCGGTGCGGGCAAAATTGTCAAGTGCCACACCCATGCTGGTGGGATTGGCGTTGTAGGTATCCACAATCAGCGTATTGTGCGCCGTGCGAACCATCTGCGAACGGTCGTTGGCCGGGCGGTAGGCCGCGATGGCGGCGATGGCATCCGCCTCCGGCACCCCGAAATGCGCGCCTACGCAGAGCGCAGCCAGGGCGTTGTCCGCATTGTAAGCCCCTACCAGGAGTGTTTCCACCGTTACGCCGTCCGGAAGGCGGAAACGCAGGAAAGGATGCTCCGCCGTGACCTCCAGCACCGTAACCCCCTGCTTCTGCACGCCATAGGCTTCATGGATCAGCCCGCCGCGCGCGGCAATCATCTCGCACAGATGGGGATTGTCGGCATTGTAGAAGGCCAGACCGCCGCTCTGGCGCAGGTAGTCGTAGAGCTCGCCCTTGGTCTGTTTGACCCCTTCGAAAGAGCCGAACCCGAGGATGTGCGCCTTGCCCACGTTGGTGATCAGGCCGCAGGTGGGCTGGGCAATCCGGACGAGCGTCGCGATCTCGCCGGGGGCGCTGGCGCCCATTTCGATCACGGCCGCCTGGGTGTGCGAATTGATCCCGAAGAGGGTGAGCGGAACGCCGATATGGTTGTTCAGGTTTCCCTTCGTATAGACCGTTTCAAACTTGCGGGCCATCACGGCGCTCACCAGTTCCTTGGTGGTGGTTTTGCCATTGGTACCGGTGATGCCGATTACCGGGATATGGAACTGCCGGCGATGGTAAGCCGCCAGGTCCTGGAGCGTTTCCAGCACATTCTCTACCAGATAGCATTCGCCTTTTCCGGATTTGACGCCTTGCAGCGAGGCGCGGTCCACCACCGCCACACGGGCACCCTTTTCCAGAGCCTGCACGGCAAAATCGTTGCCGTCGAAGGTCTCCCCTTTGAGGGCGAAAAACATCGAACCTTCCGTAATGGCGCGGCTGTCCGTCGTAACGCCGCTGCACTTTTTGAAGAGTTTATAAAGGGCTTCCATAGAGCTTATTTCCTACCTGTTGAACCGAATCCGCCGGTTCCGCGCTCGGTCTCGTCGAGAACTTCAACCTGCTCCCACTCCACCTTTTCGTAGCGGGCAATCACCATCTGGGCGATCCGCTCGCCGGGATTGATGGTAAAGGGCTCGTTGGAAAGGTTCACCAGCAGCACGCAGATTTCGCCGCGGTAGTCCGCGTCGACGGTGCCGGGAGCGTTGGTCACCGTAATGCCGTGCTTGGCGGCCAGCCCGCTGCGCGGCCGGATCTGCGCCTCATACCCTTCGGGCAGGGCGATGAACAGGCCGGTGGGCACCATGGTCCGCTCCAGCGGGCCCAGGGTAAGGGGTTCGGTGAGGTTTGCCTTGAGGTCCATCCCAGCAGAGAGAGGCGTAGCATAAGCCGGACAGGGATAGGGAGAACGGTTGACGATACGAGCTTTCATAGTTGCAAATATACAAAGGAATCGCGCGAAAACCGGCATTTTTTTGTTAGTTTTGTCGGGTTATTTTAGACCTATGATCAAAGAACAACTCGCTTCCCTGGACAGCGTCAATCTCAACCTCGGCGGAGGCACCGGACTCGCCCTGAGTATCGTATTGGGACTGATTATGTTCGGCATCGCGCTGGGCATCACGGGAAAGACCCTCAAAGACGTATTTATACATCCCAAGTCCATCCTGACCGGCATCGCGCTGCAGTGGATCGGCCTTCCCCTCGTCACTTTCCTGCTGACCCTTCTGCTCGGACACTGGATTACGCCGATGGTGGCTCTGGGCATGATTCTCGTGGCCAGTTGCCCGGGCGGCAACATCTCGAACTTCATGAGTTCCTGGGCCAAGGGTAATATCGAACTCTCGGTGAGTATGACGGCGGTGGCCACCCTCTTTGCGCCGCTCATCACGCCGCTCAACTTCTGGATGTGGGGCAACCTCTACCTGCAGGTCTCGAACCTGGCCGGCACGCTGACCATCCCGCACCTCGTAATTCCCTTCTGGAGCATGTTCTGGCAGGTCTTTTCCATCCTCGGCATCCCCATCGTGCTGGGTATGCTCACCGCCCGCTACCTGCCCAAGGTGGCGAAAGCCATCAAGAAGCCCTTCTCGATCTTCTCGATCGTGGTCTTCATCGCCATGGTGCTGATTATGTTCATCCCCAACTGGCAGCTTTTCATCAAGTATATTCTCTTTATTTTCCTGCTGGTGTTGCTCCACAACGCCTGCGCCTTCGGCACCGGCTGGCTCGGGGCCAGGGCCATGAAACTTCCGCGCCGAGACCGCCGCTCGATCACCATCGAGGTGGGAATCCAGAACTCCGGTCTGGGGCTGACGCTGCTGCTCAATCCGGCCATTTTCAAGCCGGAGTTGTGGAACAATCCGGAGACCGGAATCCTCTATGGCGGTATGCTTTTTGTAACCGCATGGTGGGGCATCTGGCATATCATTTCCGGCCTGACGCTCGCCTCCATTTTCCGCGGCAAAAAGCTGCCTGAAACCGTTGAATAACTGAAACACAAACCGATATGAAAAAGTCACTCTTGTTTGTACTCTGCGCCTCCACGCTGCTGCTGACCGCCTGCGGCGGCGGCAAGAAAGCCGGCAACACCCAGGAACCCGTTCCGGCCGAGGAACCGGAAAAGACGGAAATCTCCCAGCCTGAACCGGTCAAGGAACCCGAACCCAAATTCGACATCACGATGCAATACGAACCCAAATTCAAGATTCAAACCACCGAGGGCGACCTCATCGTCAAACTCTACGAAGAGACTCCGCTCCACAAGGACAACTTCATCAAGCTTGCCCAGAAGCACTTCTACGATGGCATCCTCTTCCACCGCATCATCAACGGCTTCATGATCCAGACGGGCGACCCCCTCACCAAAGACAGCACCAAGGTCAACGCCTGGGGCACCGGCGGACCGGGTTACACCATTCCCGCCGAGATTGTCAAGGGCCTTACGCACAAGAAGGGCGCCCTGGCGGCAGCCCGCCGCGGCGATTTCGTCAACCCGGCCAAGGAATCTTCCGGCTCGCAGTTCTATATCGTGCAGGATGAGAACGGATGCAAGCATCTGGACGGTGAATACACCATCTTCGGCGAGGTGGTCAGCGGCCTGAACGTGATCGACAAAATTGCCTCCAAGCGCACCGACAGCCACGATCGCCCCGACCAGCCGATTCAAATTATTTCGGTGACTCCGGTCCAGGAATAAACTTTGGCACACCCTTTGCTTTAACTTGAGACAAAGACGAAAGTTTTTTCATAGGTTAAAGTTTAGGTTAAAAAAAGAGATGGCGCGCAGCAATGGGCGCCGTTTCTTTTTTGCATTTACCGGAAAATATGTATCTTTGCGGACCTTTTCTCGAGAAGATAAGGAAGTTAACGTATTTAGTAACTTTAATTTACATTTGAAATGGCTGTTAAAATCCGCCTCTCCCGCCACGGCAAGAAGAACTTCGCATTCTTCCACATTGTGGTCACCGACGTGCGTTCGCCGCGCGACGGCCGCCTGATCGAACAGATCGGCATCTACAATCCCAACACCAACCCTGCAACGATCGTCCTCGACGGCGACCGCGCACTTTATTGGCTCACCAACGGTGCACAGCCTACCACGACTGCCCGCCGAATCCTCTCTTATGAGGGTGTGCTGCTGAAGAAGCACCTCCAGGGCGGTGTCGCCAAGGGTGCCCTCACCCAGGAAGAAGCTGACAAGAAGTGGAATGCCTGGAAGGCTGAGAAAGACGCGAAAGTGTCTTCCAAGAAACAAACCGTTTCCAATGCAAGTGCAGAAGCTCACAAGGCTGCCGTAAGCGCAGAGGCCAAGGTCAACGAGGCTCGCGCAGAGGCTATTGCGCAGAAGAAGGCAGAGGCTGAGGCTGCTGCCCGCGCTGCCGCTGAAGAGGCTGCTGCGAAGGCTGCCGAAGAGGCCGCTGCCGCTGCTGAGGCTGAAGCTGCACCTGCAGAAGAGGCACAACCCGAGGCATAACGTGCCCAAGGTTCTGAAATCCTACGGCACGCAGGGCGCGGTGGTGACGAACCTCTGCCCCGGTGACGACTGGGATTTCGACGCAAACGAACCGGTATTCATCGCTTTTGATGAATTACCGGTTCCTTTTTTTATTGAATCCATTCAGCCCAAAGGCGGCCGGGCCATCGTCAAATTCGAGGACATCGACACGTTGGAAGCCGCCGAATCGCTCGTGGGCCGCGAGATTACCTTCGCCCCGGACGACGAGGAAGAGGAGGACGAGACCGATCTCATCGGGCGCACGGTCCGCGACGCCGCCAGCGGAAAACCGGTCGGCAAGATTGTGCAGTGGTTCGATTTCTCCGGCAACCTCTGCATCGAGGTGGAGCACGAGGGCCGCAAGGCGATGCTCCCCCTCCACGAAGACCTGATAAAAAAGGTGAGCGCAGAGGACATCTGGCTCACCATTCCGGAAGGACTGCTCTAGGTCAATCCCCTATTCGAACCGGGCGATGATTTCCCGGGTTTTGGCGATTTTCTCTTCGAGGAGCGGCTTGGATGTGGCCTCGCAGAGGAAGCGGAGGTAGGGCTCGGTATTGGAGGGACGGATGTTGAACCACCACTGCGGGAATTCCACGCGGTAGCCGTCGAAGTCCATCTGCGCCGTCGGCTGCTCCTGGGCACAGAAGTAGTCGCGTACCGCATCCATCGCCTCGGCCTTGCGCTCCAGCTTGAAGTTGATTTCACCCGAGTTCTCGTAGTGCGAAATGCCGCCGATCACCTCGGAGAGCCGGCGGCCCTGCCGCTTGAGGTCCGCGACGATATTCAGTACCAGGATGGAGGCCAGGATACCGCTGTCGCTGTAGAAGAAATCCTTGAAATAATAGTGTCCGGCCAGCTCGCCGCCAAAGATGCCGTCGATCTCCCGCAGGCGCGGGGCAGCGAAGGCGCGGCCCACCTTCCAGGTGCAGACCTCGCCGCCGAGCGGGGTGAGGTATTCGGCCACCGACTTGGAGGAGCGGATGTCCTGCAGCACCTTGCCACGGAGCCCCTTCTCCACCAGGAAGTAGTTGCCCAGCAGGGCAATCATCAGATCGGGCGAGATAAAGTCACCCTTCTCGTCCACGAACATCACGCGGTCGGCGTCCCCGTCGTAGATGACGCCCAGGTCGCAATGCTGTGCGCGCACCGCCTCGCTGAGGGCCACGCGGTTCTCCGCCAGCAGCGGGTTGGGCTCATGGCCGGGGAAGGTGCCGTCCGGGGTGTCGAAGAGGTAGAGCGGGGACTCGCCGAAGAGCTGGTGGACAAACAGGGAGGCCACGCCGTTGGAACAGTCGATGGCGACCTTCAGGTTGGAGATGTCCTTCAGGTAGCCGCGCTGGAAGGCGAGGTACTCTTCAGCGATATCGAACGAATGGACGACGCCGGGTCTGGCGGCCTTCGGGGTGGGTTTCCCCTCCTCCATCCAGCGCTTGATGACGCCCAGGCCGGCATCCAGGCCCACCGGCAGCGCGTTCTCACGCGAGACCTTCAGGCCGTTGTACTCCTTGGGATTGTGCGATGCGGTAATCTGCACGGAGGCCTTGAAACCGTGGCGCGCCGTCGCGTAATAGACGAGCGGGGTGGTGCTCAGGCCGAGGTCGTACACATCGGCGCCGGCATCGGTGATGCCCGCCACCAGGCCCGCGTAAATATCGGGCGATGAGGTCCGCATGTCGCGGCCCACCAGGACCTTGTCCGCACCCAGCAGTTCAGGAAGGAAATAGCCCGCCTTGTAGGCGAACTCCCGGTTGATTTCGTCGGGGTAGATACCCCGGATGTCGTATGCGTGAAATGCTCCCATAATGCGTTATTTATCCAGTTTGACCCGATAGGAGGTCCGGGCGATGCCCTTGGCGATGTTGGTCAGCTTGCCGGCCAGCATTTTCTTGCGGATGGGCCGTGCGCGGTCGGTGAAGACGATGCCGTCCAGGTGGTCCAGTTCGTGCTGGAGCATCCGGGCGGCGAATTCATCGAACTCCTCCTCCTTCTCCACGAGATCGGCGTCATAATAGCGGACCTTGATCCGTTTGGGGCGGACGATGTCGGCATCCAGACCGGGAAGGCTGAGGCAGCCCTCGTTGTATTCGGAGGTCTCCTCGCTCTCGAAGGTCACCTCGGGATTGACCATCTCGCGGTGAAAGCCCTTGAGGGCGGGATAGCGGTCGGAAAGGTCGTTGCCGTCCACCACCAGCAGGCGTTCGGAAATGCCAATCTGGGGTGCGGCCAGGCCGCAGCCGTCGGCGTTGTGCATCGTCTCGACCATGTCGTCGAGCAGTTTCTTGAGTTCCTCCTTCCGCGAGAGGTCGGCCGGAGCGGCTTTTTCCCGCAGGACGTGCGAACCGTAGAGGTAAATCGGGTGTATCATTTGTTTTCTTGCGTTTCAGTGGGGACGGGACGGTCGAGCCAGGTCTGCAGGATGAGGGCGGCGCTGACCTTGTCCACGGCCGCCTTGTCACGGCGGTCCATCTTGCGGACGCCGCCGTCGATCATCGCCCTGTGGGCCAGCACGGAAGTGAAGCGTTCATCCTCGAGCGTCACGGGAATTGCGGGAAACTTCTTGCGCAGCAGATTCAGGAAAGCATCCACATCTTTGGCCGCCTCGGAGGGTTTTCCGTTCAGGTTCATCGGGTAGCCCACGACGAACCGCTCGATCGGCTGGGAAGCGGCATAATTTTGGAGATATTCTATTATCTTTGCGCTTGGAACCGTCTCCAATGCGGAGGCAAACATCCGCAGCGGGTCGCTCACCGCCACCCCGACGCGTTTGCGCCCGTAGTCGATTCCCACAATTCTGTCCATATATTTGCAAAGGTAGGATTTTAAATGGCTCAACGAACAAAAAGAGTAAAAGAAAGCATGGCTCCGCGCCGCCTGAGGGTAACGGTGGGCGATGACGCCACGCACGAGGAACTCTTCCATTTCAAGACCACGAAAGCCAATTTCTGGCTGCTCGTGAGCGCCGCCGCCCTGGCCCTCATCATCGGCACCTACCTGCTGACTGCCCTCACGCCGCTGCGCCGGACCATCCCGGGTTACCCCTCCAACGAAACCCGACGCCTGGCCATGGAAAACCTCATCAAGATTGACTCCCTGGAGAATGTGATCGGGATGTGGTCCTACCAGATGACCAATATCCAGCGCATTGTCAGCGGCCAGAGCCCGATTCCGATCGACTCGCTTGCCGTAGCGCAGGAGAATACTGCCACAGACGAGAATATCCGCGGCCTTTACGCCGATAACGACTCCCTCCTGCGGGAGGAGGTTCGTCGGCAGGAGCAGTTCAACATCTCCCTTCCGGACAATTCCATCATTTCGCAGATTGAAGGGCTCCACTTCTTCACGCCGGTCAAGGGCATCATTACCGAGCCTTACGACCGCGCCGCCGGGCACCCCTTCGTAGATATCGCGGCAGAGACCGGCACGATGGTCTATTCCGTGCTGGGCGGCACGGTGATCTCCGCACTGTGGAACGACGAGCTGGGCTATGTCATTGAAATCCAGCACGACAACGATATCATCTCCATCTACAAGCACAATGAGAAGCTGCTCAAGAAGGTGGGCGACAAGGTCAATGCCGGCACACCCGTCGCGCTGGTGGGCAACACCGGAACGCTCAGCACCGGCAGCCATCTCCACTTCGAACTCTGGCACAAGGGAACGCCCATCGATCCCACGCTCTATATCAAATTCTGAGTCATGAGCGAACCGCAATCCCGCAGGCGCATCGCCATTCTCGGCTCGACCGGCAGTATCGGCACACAGGCGCTCGACGTCATCGCGCAGCATCCGGACCTCTTTGAGGTGGAACTGCTCACGGCAAACAACAATGCGGACCTGCTGATCAGGCAGGCTCTGCAGTTCAACCCGAACCAGGTGGTCATCTGCAATCCGGATCTCTATGACCGGGTGGCGGAGGCCCTGCAGCCCAGGATGATCAAGGTCTTTGCCGGCATCGAGTCGGTCTGCGACCTGATGGACAGCGACCGGATCGATATGGTACTCGCCGCGATGGTGGGATTCAGCGGGCTCAAACCCACGCTCGCCGCCCTCAAGGCGGGCAAGGCGGTGGCCCTGGCCAACAAGGAGACGCTGGTGGCGGCCGGCAGTATCGTGATGCCGCTCTCGCTGGAGCATCAGGCCCCGGTCATCCCGGTGGATTCCGAACATTCCGCCATCTTCCAGTGCCTGCAGGGCGAACGCGTCAAACCGTCGAAACTCATCCTGACCGGCTCGGGCGGCCCGTTCCGCACGATGCCCGCCGCCGAGATGGCCCACATCACCCGCGAGGCAGCCCTCAACCACCCGCGGTGGAAGATGGGGGCCAAGGTTACCGTCGATTCGGCGAGCCTGATGAACAAGGGACTGGAGCTGATCGAGGCCCGCTGGCTCTTCGACATGGCGCCGGACGATATCGAGGTGGTCATCCATCCACAGTCCGTCATCCACTCGATGGTGCGATTCAGCGACGGCTGCGTGATGGCTCAGCTGAGCAACCCGGACATGCGCCTGCCCATCCAGTACGCCCTCTCCTACCCCTACCGGGTGCCACTGGCCATGGAGCGGCTCGATCTGATCAAGCTGGGCTGCCTCACCTTCGAGGAGCCGGACCTGCAGCGCTTCCCCTGTCTGGAGATTGCGCGCCGGTGCATCCGCCAGGGCGGCAACGCGCCCTGCATCATGAATGCGGCTAATGAAGAGGCTGTGGCGGCCTTTCTGGCAGGCAATCTGCCCTTCACGCAGATTCCGGAAATTATCGAAGAGACCCTCGCGCGCGCAAGTTTCGTGGCGAATCCCGAGCTCGACGACATTTATAGCACGAATTTTGAATCCAGACGGATTGCCTCCGAGCGGATTGCGCTGAGGCACATAGAATAATGGAAGTATTTCTCAAGATCATTCAGGTCATTCTCGCGCTCTCGCTGCTGGTGGTAGTGCACGAGTTCGGGCACTTCACCTTTGCCCGGATCTTCAAGACGCGCGTCGAAAAGTTCTATCTCTTTTTCAACCCGAAATTCTCCCTGGTGAAGGTCAAGCGCTTCGGCGGCAAGCTCCACTGGCGTTTCTTCTCCGGAAACGATACGCCGGAAGAATGGAAGGAGCATCCCGAAAGCACGGAATTCGGCATTGGCTGGGTCCCCTTCGGCGGCTACTGCGCGATCGCGGGTATGGTGGACGAGACCACCAAGGCCGGCGACCTGCCCACTACGCCGCAACCCTGGGAATTCCGCACCAAGAAGGCTTGGCAGCGGTTTTTCATCATGTTCGGCGGCGTGCTCTTCAACTTCATCCTCGCTTTCGGTCTCTATGCAGCCATCCTGGATACCTGGGGTGAGAGCTACCTGCGCAGCGAAGACGCCACCTACGGCGTGGCGGTGAACGACCTGGCCCGGGAAATCGGCTTCCGCGACGGCGACCGCATCCTGGCCTTTGACGGGCGGCCCGTCGAGAATGTGGCGGCTCTGCAGGCCGACATGGTCATCAACAAGGCCCGCGAGGCCACTGTCCTGCGCGGCGCCGATACCGTGCTGGTTTCCATCGATCCCTCCTACCTGCCCGCTTCGCTCAAGAGCAAGGGAATGTTCGAGGTCGGCTTCCCGTTCGTCGTCCAGGAAGTGACGGCGGATTCCCCCAACCGGGACGTGCTTGAAAAAGGGGATGCCATCGTCGCGGTGGAGGGAGACGAAATGACGCTGGTCCAGCAGATTCGCAGTGCCTTTGCGCGCCATCCCGGCGAAACCCTCGCCGTGACGCTCGAGAAGGAGGGCGTACGCCGGAATGCGTCGCTGCAGCTCGATTCACTCGGCATGGCCGGCGTGATGCTCGATGCCGACCTGAGCCACTTCTTCACGCTCACCGTCAAGAAATACAACTTCTTTACGGCCATCCCCGCCGGTGCCGCCAAACTCTGGAAAGAGATTGTCGGCTACGTCAAGCAGCTCGGGCTGATCTTCTCGCCCAAGACCAAGGCTTACCAGTCCGTGGGCAGTTTCATCGCCATTGGCCGCATCTTCCCGGGCACGTGGAACTGGTTCAGCTTCTGGACCATCACGGCTCTGATTTCCATTATGTTGGGTGTGATGAACCTCCTGCCGATTCCGGCACTCGACGGCGGTCACATCCTCTTCCTGATTGTTGAAATGCTTACCGGCCGCCGGCCGAGCGACAAGTTCCTCGAGGTGGCCGAAACCGTGGGTATCGTGCTGCTGCTGGCCCTGATGGTGCTGGCCTTCGGCAACGACATCCGCAGCCTGTTCCGATAAATACCTGGCGTTATGAAAAATATACTTGTTTCCCTCATGGCCCTGCTGGTGATCGCCACCGCATGCGGGCCCAAGAAAGAAAGCACCAAGCCGGCCATCAGCGGCGCGGCGGGTGAAGTGATCGTGGTCATTCCCAAAGCCCAGTGGGAGGGCGAAGCGGGAAGCGCTATCCGTGACGTCCTGGCGGACGCCTACCCCTATCTGCCTCAGAAAGAGGCGATGTTCACCCTGATGAACGTGCCCGAATCGGGCGTCAACCAGCTCCTGCGCACGCATCGCAACATGCTCTACGTCAAGATTGCCGACACCTGCACCTGCCAGATGTCCGTACGGCACGATGTCTGGGCTGCTCCGCAGACCATGCTGCTTGTCAGCGCACCGGATGAGATCGCAGCGGCGGAATTCATCCGCACCAACCGCGAATCGGTCGTCGAGACCTTTGAAAAGGCCGAACGCGACCGCATTATCGCTGGCGCCCGCCTCTACGAGGACAAGGGCGTCCGGATGGTAGTCGAGGACCTCTTCGGCGGTTCGCCCAGCTTCCCGCAGGGCTACACCATCAAGAAGCAGACGGAGGATTTCATTTGGGTCTCCTACGAGACGGCCACCACCATCCAGGGCGTGCTGATCTACAGCTATCCCTACACCGGCAACTACCAGTTCACCCCCACCGCACTGCTGGCCAAGCGTGACGAGATCACCCGCAAGCAGGTGCCCGCGCAGGCTGAGGGCAGCTACATGATTGCCAATCCCAACATCATCCCGGGCTACCGGATGGTCACCTACGGCGGCATCAGCCGGCGGGAGATCCGCAGTCTCTGGGATACCCAGGGCGATTTCATGGGCGGTCCGTTCATCTCGCATGCAATCCTGAGCCGCGACGGCAGCCGCGTGATTGTGACCGAAGGATTTGTTTATGCCGCCAAACACAAGAAACGCAACTACTTGCGTCAGATGGACGGCATCGTTTCTTCCTTTACCTGGAAGGAATAAACAGCCTCTTTTTACAAAAAATTTGTATTGTAGAGAAGATTTTATACCTTTGCACTCCCTAATTCGCGAGGAGCAGGGTTTTTGGTGGGTTCGTATAACGGTTAGTACTCGAGATTTTCATTCTCGCAATAGGAGTTCGATTCTCCTACCCACTACCAGAAATAATAAGAATCAAAACAATGGCACAACACGCATCAGCAGACAAGCGCTACCGCCAGAGCGAAAAGCGCAGAGAGCATAACAGATATTATGCTAGAACTACACGGAACGCCATCAAGGCACTCCGCAACACCACGGACAAGGCAGCAGCAGAGGCATCCATGCCGAAGGTATTCGCCATGATTGACAAGCTCGCCAAAATCAACGTGATCCACAAGAACAAAGCCTCCAACCTGAAGAGCGGCATCGCCGTTTACGTCAACAAACTTCAGTAAAGAGCCCGATTTCATTTTTGAAATTGAAAAAACTTCCCGACCTTTATCGGGAAGTTTTTTTATTTACTGTCCGAACCTATGAGCTACACCATCAAACAATGGCAAGCGGAGGAGAGACCGAGGGAAAAGCTGCTCGCACAAGGTTGCGGATCTCTCACTGCCGCTGAACTGATCGCCGTCCTGATCCGGAGCGGAAGCGCCTCCCGGACGGCAGTAGATACTGCCAGGGACCTCCTCACCCTGGCTGACTACAATCTGACTACCCTTTCCCGATTGTCCTGCGAGCAGCTGCAGGCCGTTCCGGGCGTGGGTCAGGCCAAGGCGCTCGCCATCATTGCCGCAGCCGAACTGGGGCGGCGCATCGCCGCCGAATCGGGCACCTTGCTGCCCGCCATCACCAGCGCCGCCCAGGCAGCGGCCATCGCAATTCCCCTGCTGAAAGGGCTGCCGCACGAAGAGTGCTGGGTCCTGTTTCTCTCTTCCAACCACCGGCTGCTGGGCAAGGAGCGCCTCAGCCAGGGCGACGACGCCTCCACGCGGATCGATACCAAACGGCTGGCCAAACGCGCGCTGGAAAAACAGGCCGGCGGCGTCATCCTGATTCACAATCATCCTTCGGGCAATCCCAAGCCGGGGGAGGCGGATGTCCGGGTGACGGAGCAGGTCCGCAAGGCGCTGCATTATTTCGATATCGACCTGATTGACCACCTCGTCGTAGCGGGAAACAATTATTTCAGTTTTTACGATAAAAATCGCTAACTTTGGAATTCCCTAACTGTTCACACCATGAAAGTAATCAACCTCGGAACCAGCAACTCGGTCTTGAACAAGTTCGTCGCCGAACTTCGTGACCGAACCATCCAGAAAGACAGCATGCGTTTCCGCCGCAACCTCGAGCGGGTCGGCGAAGTTTTCGCTTATGAAATCAGCAAAACGCTGGAATACAAGCCCAAGGAGGTAGAGACGCCCCTCGGGATTGCCGAGTGTCAACTCTGTGAACAGCCCATTGTCCTGAGCACCATCCTGCGTGCCGGCCTGCCGCTGCACCAGGGGCTCCTCAACTATTTCGACGGTGCGGAAAACGCCTTCATCGCCGCTTACCGCAAGTATTCCAAGGAGAACAAGTTCAAGATTCAGCTGGAATACGCTACCTCCGCCAATACGGAAGACAAGGTGCTCATCATCGCCGACACGATGCTCGCCACCGGCGCCTCACTCGTGCTGGCCTATCGCAAGCTCATCGAAAACGGCGAACCCCTGCACACGCACATCGTCTGCGCGATTGCTTCTGCCGCCGGCATCGACTACCTCTCCAAGAACCTGCCGCACAAGCGGGTAACCCTCTGGGTAGGCGCCATTGACGAAGAGCTGACCAACAAATCCTACATCATTCCGGGTCTCGGCGACGCCGGCGACCTGGCCTACGGCAAAAAAATCTGACAACATGCCCCGCAACTTCTATATTTACAATACCCTTACCCGCAACAAAGAACTCTTCAAGCCCATCCATGAAGGACGGGTGGGAATGTATGTCTGCGGGCCGACGGTTTACGGCAACGCCCACCTGGGCCACGCCCGCCCCGGCATTACCTATGATGTCCTGTTCCGCCTGCTGCAGCACCTGGGCTACAAGGTCCGCTATGTCCGCAACATCACGGACGTGGGACACCTGGAGAATGACGCCGACGAGGGAGAAGACAAGATTGCCAAGAAGGCCCGGCTGGAAGAGCTCGAGCCGATGGAGGTAGTCCAGACCTACACCCTGAAATACCACGACGCGATGCGCGCCCTGGGCGTGCTGCCCCCCTCGATCGAACCGCGCGCTTCGGGCCACATCATCGAACAGATTGCCCTGGTGCAGCGCATCCTGGATGCCGGCTACGCCTATATCAGCAACGGCAGCGTCTATTTCGACACGGGCAAGTACAACGAGACGCATCACTACGGCACACTCTCGGGCCGAAACCTGAACGACATCAAGACCAACACCCGCACGCTCGACGGACAGGACGAAAAGCGCAACTCCTACGACTTTGCCCTCTGGAAAAAGGCGGCTCCCGAACACATCATGCACTGGCCTTCTCCCTGGAGTGAAGGATTCCCGGGCTGGCACCTCGAGTGCTCGGCCATGAGCGAGAAGTACCTCGGCGAGGAGTTCGACATCCACGGCGGCGGCATGGACCTGATGTTCCCCCACCACGAATGCGAACTGGCCCAGAACGTAGCCTCGCGCGGTGTGGGCGGCGTGCACTACTGGGTGCACAACAACATGATCACCATCAACGGACAGAAGATGGGCAAGAGCCTGGGCAACTTCATCACCCTCGACGAACTTTTCAGCGGCACCCATCCGCTGCTGGAGCAGGCCTACAGTCCGATGACGGTGCGTTTCTTCATCCTGCAGGCCCACTACCGCAGCACGCTCGACTTCTCCAACGAGGCGCTCAAGGCGGCTGAAAAGGGGCTCCGCCGGCTGATGCAGGCGCGCGCCGACGTGAAGAAACTCTCCGCTACAGCAGGCGCTCCGGCACTTCCGGAGATCGCCCGGATTGAAGAGGCGGTGTACGAGGCGCTTTGCGATGACCTTAACACACCGAACGCCCTCTCCACCCTCTTCGAGGCGGTGAAACTGGTCAACGGCATCAAAGACAAGACCCTCGCCGTCAACGCGGAGGACCTGGCCCGCCTGCAGAAGCTTTTCCGCGAGGTAGTCACCGAAATCCTCGGCCTGAAGGACGAACAGTCCGAAGGCGGCGCTTCGCACGTGATCGAAGGGCTGATGGAGATGATCATCGACATCCGCAAGGAGGCCAAGGCCCAGAAGAACTGGGCGTTGAGCGACAAAATCCGCGACGAACTCAAAGAAGCGGGCATCCAGCTCAAGGACACCAAGGACGGATGTGAATGGACCCTCGCCGACTAGGCGGGATTATTCCGTAATTTCAGAAATCAGCGTGGCCGAGGTGCAGGAGAGCACCCGGACGGTGACCGTTTCACCCGGATGGTGGCCTTCCGCAGGGAAGACGCAGGTCTTGTTGGTGCCGGTGCGGCCGAAGAGCTGCGCCTCCGAACGCTTGGAGGTTCCCTCGATCAGCACTTCGAAGGTC
>JAEEGH010016305.1_pt1 | contig 15999 bp, 11 predicted proteins | sample 9134181 | NCBI WGS metagenome assembly JAEEGH01 (sample SAMN16246544, study PRJNA631951) | gut metagenome | biome: gut microbiome; feature: rumen; material: DP-attached | host: Bos | place: Iran: Karaj | collected 2018-10
ATTCCGAACACAGAAGTGAAATGTTGTTGCGCCGATGGTAGTGTAGCATTCGCTATGTGAGAGTAGGTCATTGCCAGGATCCCATTCATGAAGAAGACACCCATTCCGGTGTCTTTTTTCGTTTCTGCTTATGTCGTTTTTATCACGGTTTTCCAATCATTTTCATTTTGTTTTCCGATAAATGCGGCTTTAAGTCTGATGACTTCTGCATTCAATAAAACTAGCAAACTGATCTGTACTTTTCTGTTTCTACCCGCTGGAAAACCTTCTGCCCCGGTTAAAAAAAATACATGTTTAATCAGCTTTTTTTCGCTTTTAAGATTTATAACAATTTGCTAAAATGTGCAGGTTGTCACATTTTAGCGTCTTAATTAAATAACAGTTTATAGGTAGAAGTTGGTATGCCGTCATCGTTTTTACTGCGTGTTGGATTATTACTGGTACCAATTTTCCTGTTACCGCTGGCACAGTTGATTCAGTCCGGTGCTGCCCATACTGATTACTATCTTACCTCTCTTACTGTTTCGCGTTATATTTTAAATATCGTTCCGTTGCTGTTTGCTGTTTTTGCTTCACTGACGGAACCTAATATCTCCAGAAGCTGGCAGATTATCAGTACCATTGTGGTGTATTTTTTCCTGCAGTTTCTGTTTCACTCCTATTTTCAGAAGTATGATAATTCTGAGTATGCCTCCGCCTTCTGTGCCGCCCTTATATCGGGAGCACTTTCGTCACATATAACAGCCAATACAGATCATCTGCGACGTTATCTTTTTTCCCGTATTCTGAATCTGTCGATCCTTCTTATCGGCTGTGTGCTTGCGTTTTTCGTAACTGTTATTATTTTTTATGTGATTGATCTTCTGTTTATATCACATGACAGCGGCAATATTCTTATGGGGATCCCGAGCGATCTGCGCAGTTTTATCTGTATGTTTGCCTATCAGCTTGCCGTACCTTTCGGTCTTGACAGTTATCTGGCTGAATTTATCATGTGGGATCCGTATCTGAACACTATTTCCCATCAGTATGTATATGTGCTGATTAAGAATTTTATTCCGATTTACGGCATAGCCGCCATGCTTCTGGCTGTGATCATCAAGCAGGATACCTATAAGTTCCTGCCGGTTTTCTTTCTGATGCTGATCAGTCTTGTTTCCGGTATATTTGAGCAGGTTCAGCCGTTTGTGCTGCTGATGATCCTGTGGATCTGGTCGGGGCTGTTTTTCTTCAATGCGTTGCTTGCCGGTCTGATCTTCGTCATTCTGCTGAATGTAAATCTCGATTATGATTTAATGTTCTACTACGGAATCGGAGAGAACATCTATGATGATTATCACAGCATCTATGTGCTGATCTTTGTTGCTGCTGTGTACTTCTTCGGAACTCTGTTCATCATTAAGAAATTTTCACTCAAGCAGCTCACCTGGAAACTTAAGAAACAGAAAAAAGTCAGCATCAAACTGATCCGCGACAAGAAGAATTCCAAGGATCTGAGTCTGCTGGCCATCAGAATATTAAAAATCATCGGCGGGCTCGATAATATTAAAAATATCCGTACTGATGAAAGGAATATTGTTATCAGTTATTACAATCGTGATGCAATCAATGTGGAGGCCCTCAAGGGAATAGGTTCAGACAGTTACTATGAGAATAAGAAAAGTCAGGTAACCATCACCACCAGCAGCTGCGGGACTGCCTCTTCCATTGTCAGCAAGATTGTAGTTTTTGCACATCGTGAATTTCTGGACCTGAACAGAAAGGATGACTTTGCGGAGGAACATTAAAAATGCCATGGATTCAGATAAGAGTAGGTTGTGACGAAACCAAAGTAAAAAAGGTTTCCTCGATGCTCCAGGGCGCCGGTGCCCAGGCCGTAACCTATATGGATGCACAGGACAATCCGATCTACGAGCCGCCGCTTGGAACTACAAAATTATGGGCCAATACCGTGGTAATCGGACTGTTTGAGGCTGATGTCGATCCGTTCAGAATTGTGCATTTCATCGAAAAGAATTTGGGTAGCCAGGTTCAATGCAAGGTTGAACAGCTGGAAGACAAGGACTGGGTCAGGGAATGGATGGAACATTTTCACCCGATGCAGTTTGGCAAAAAGTTGTGGATTTGCCCTAGCTGGTGCGAAATCCCTGATAAAAATGCAGTGAATGTTATGCTTGATCCGGGCCTTGCATTCGGCACTGGCACCCATCCTACCACCGCGATGTGTCTTGAGTATCTTGACGGTTTTGATATAAAGGGCAGGACCGTTATTGATTACGGATGCGGCTCGGGAATTCTGGCCATTGCCGCGCTAAAACTCGGTGCAGGAAAGGTTATCGGGATCGATATCGATCCTCAGGCGATCCAGGCATCCAGGGACAATGCCGTGCGCAACGGTGTGAGTGAAAATTTTGAACTGTATCTGGTGGATGAAAGACCAGCCGGGCTGCAGGCCGATCTGGTTGTTGCCAATATTCTGGCCGGTCCGCTGCGTGAACTTGCACCGCTGCTCAGCACGCTGGTAAAAGATCACGGCCACATTGCGCTGTCAGGGATCCTTGAAACCCAGGCTCAGGAGATAAACGGGATCTACGGTCAGTGGTTTGACATGACTGCGCCGAATATCCGTGAGGAATGGTGCCAGTTATCAGGAATTAAAAAATAAATTATTTTGATATTCGTCACATAAATAATGTATAATAGGCGAACTATTTAAGAAAACGATTATTATTTGTACAATGTTATAGAGAAAAAAGGATTGATATGTTAGAGCAAAACAGTGAAGCTAGCACATTAGTTACAACAACAATAAGTGCTCAAACTCATGAACCAACAAAGACACCATTGAGAGAATCTGTAGAGCAGGCCGTTAGAAATTATTTTACCCAGCTTCCTCCTGGCAAAAGCGTTGAAGATTTATATGAGCTGGTATCCACTGAGGTTGAGGCTCCGTTTTTCGATGTAGTTATGCAGTATTCAAGAGGCAACCAGACCAAAGCTGCTAAAATCATGGGTATCAATCGCGGTACACTCAGAAAGAAATTAAAGAAGTACTGCCTGAATTAATCAGGTACGAGCTGTAGTTCAGCCCTTAATCAAGAATTCTTAATGGATTATATCCGTTAAGAATTTTTTTTTGCTCATCTGCGCTGTCAGATCATTGGTTCTGTACAAGCGGCGAGCAAACACCACGGTGAAATTAAATTATTAAATTTAATCACAATATTGGATATCGAAATTTGATATCATAGTGTTAATTAGTCGTACAGAAGGTTTTAATATGTCTAAAACAGGAGTAACTGGTTTTAAGCGGATAGTTAATGCTGGTAAATACAGTCTGCAGGGATTGAAAGCAGCGTGGATTAACGAGGCGGCGTTCAGACAGGAGCTGATTCTGACAGTGATTATGACTGTCACGGCGATCCTGCTGCCGCGTCTTGACGTGCTGTCCCGTCTGCTGCTTGTTCTGATGCCGTGGCTGGTAATGGTGGTGGAGATCCTCAATTCCGCCATCGAGGCTGTGGTTGACCGTACCGGCGATGAATGGAATGAATTATCTGGACGGGCTAAGGATTTAGGCTCTGCGGCTGTTTTCATCATGTTGCTGCTTACAGCTGCCGTTTGGATTGTAATTCTGTTTAACTGTTATATTTAGGTATGCTGACCACCTCGCGCCCGTTTGTTCGCCGGACCTATGACGAACACAGCCCGCTGTTTTCCAATTTCGATCCGATTGTGCGGAGGATCCTTCTCAGCCGCGGAGTAAGGGATGAAAGTGAACTTGATCTGTCACTGCATTCACTGCTTCACTGCGATGATCTGAAGGATATCGACAAGGCCTGCGAGATCCTGTTTCAGGCTCTGTGCGGCCAGTCCAGGATCGTGGTTGTGGGTGATTACGACGTCGACGGGGCTACCAGCACCACTCTTGCCATCCGCGCTCTGCGGGAATTCGGTTTCAAAAATGTCGATTTTTTTATTCCCGACCGGGTTGTGCTCGGATACGGGTTGTCAGAAAAAATTGTTTCCATCATTCATGAGGAAAAGAAGGCGGAACTCATTATTACCGTTGATAACGGGATCACCAGTTTCGACGGGGTGCAGCGCGCCCGGGAGCTCGGGATCAGGGTTCTGGTAACCGACCATCATCTGTCGCTGGCCCGACTTCCTCCTGCCGATGCGATCGTTAATCCGAACCAGCAGAACTGCCGCTTCAGATCTAAGAATCTTGCCGGCGTCGGGGTTATTTTCTATGTCATGCTTGCATTCAGGGCTTATCTGCGCAACCGCGGCTGGTTTACTGAACACAATCTTCCGGTTCCGAATATGTCCCGGTTCATGGATCTGGTTGCCGTAGGATCTATTGCCGATGTGGTTACTCTCGATCACAATAACAGAATTCTGATCAAAAACGGGATCGAGAAAATCCGTACCGGCAGATGCTGCAAGTGTTTTATCTCCATCCTTCAGAAGTGCCGTCGCAACATAGCCAAAATTGATGAAAACGACATCTGTTTCTCCATCTCGCCGATCCTTAATGCGGCCGGCAGGATCGACAACATGTCCCTGGGGGTGAACTGTCTGCTGTCGGATGACAGTGAAGAGGTGGAAAGTCTGGTCAATGAACTGATCAACGTCAACAACACCCGCAAGGAAATCGAGGCGCAGATGCACAGTGAGGCGATCCGCGATCTGGATCAGAACTACGATCTGCAGAACAACAACAGTATCGTTATTTTTGATAAATCATATCATCAGGGGGTTGTCGGACTGGTTGCCACCAGAATCAAGGAAATCTACTATAAACCGACGGTTGCTTTTGCTGTTGCCAATGAGGACGGTACAGAACTCAAGGGATCCGCCAGATCGGTGGATAATCTGCATATCAAGGATCTGCTGGAAAAAATAAACAGCCGGTATCCTGATCTGCTGCTTCGTTTCGGCGGACATGCCATGGCGGCGGGAATGACTATCCGGCGCGCAGATCTGGCAAGATTTACCGATGTTTTTGAGAAAACGGTAACCGAAAATATCAAGCAGGGGGATCTGTCCAACGTCTGGTATTCTGACGGTGAACTGCCGAGCCGGTATCTGGTTCCGGAATTTGCCGAATACCTGCTTTCGCTGGGGCCGTGGGGTAACAATTATGCCCATCCGACCTTCGACGGAATATTCACGGTCAAGCACCTCAAACTGATGAACCGTCATCTGAAACTTACGGTTGTCTATCCGAATTCACATTTTGAATATACCGCCATGATTTTCAATGCCACCAGGGAAACGAGAAATGAGGATTTCTGGCACCGCCGGGTGCGCCTGGGCTATAAAATTGAAGTATCAGAATGGCGCGGCAACAAATACCTTCAGCTGATTGTGGAAAACTATCAGATCCTGGAATAATTCAGCCGATCCTGCAGTCTTTTCCTGCACCTTTGCCTATACGGATCCAAGATCCGGCGCAATGTTTTATTAAAATTTTACTCCAAATATGTTAGAATGCTCAAAAAATTTGAGGTGGCATGAATGTTTGAGGTAAACCCCGTACTGGCTAAAGTGGAAGAGCTGAAACAGCGTACTTCCGTCATCAAGGGTTATGTGGATTATGACGCAAAAAAGGAACGGCTGGAGGAAGTGACCGCCGAGGTGGAACAGCCGGATGCCTGGAATGATCAGGAAAGATTTCTGAAACTCAGTAAAGAGAAGAATCAGCTGACACAGACAGTCAGAACCATCGATGATCTTGAGAGCGGCGCTGAGGATGTTCTGTCCTTTATTGAACTTGCCCGGGAGGAGGAGGATCAGTCCGCCTTTGATGAAGCGGTCAGTGAACTGGAAAAACTTGAGAAGGAACTTGCCGAGCTCGAGTTCAGACGCATGTTCTCCGGCAGCAGTGATCAGGCCGACTGCTATATGGACATTCAGTCAGGTTCAGGCGGAACCGAAGCCCAGGACTGGGCGGAGATGGTTCTGCGCATGTATATGAAGTGGGGTGACCGCCACGGGTTCAAACCTCAGATCGTGGAATATTCTGAAGGTGATGTTGCCGGCATAAAATCAGCAACCGTTAAATTTACCGGTGAGTATGCCTACGGATGGCTCAGAACTGAGACCGGGGTGCACCGTCTGGTGCGCAAGTCCCCTTTTGATTCAGGCAACCGCCGCCATACTTCATTCTGCTCCGCTTTTGTTTATCCGGAAGTGGATGAACATATTGAAATCAACATCAATCCGGCTGATCTGCGTGTTGACGTGTACCGCTCATCCGGTGCCGGCGGACAGCACATCAATAAAACCGAGTCGGCGGTGCGTATTACCCATATCCCGACCAATACGGTGGTGACATGTCAGAATGAAAGATCCCAGATTGCCAACCGCGAGAGTGCCATGAAACAGCTCAAGGCTAAACTCTACGAAATTGAAATGCGTAAAAAGAACAGCGAGAAACAGGCGGTGGAGGACAGCAAGGCGGATATCGGCTGGGGCAGTCAGATCCGCTCCTATGTGCTTGATGATTCCCGCATCAAGGATCTTCGTACCGGAGTGGAGAACCGCAATACCCAGGCTGTGCTTGACGGTGATCTGGATATGTTTATCGAAGCAAGTTTAAAATCAGGTTTATAAAGTTTTTGTTTGATAGGATTTAATATGACTGAACAGGTAGAAAATAAAGAAGTTCAAGATTCAGGTCTGGAACTCAACAGTGTAATGCTTGAACGCAGAGAGAAACTCGAAGCTATCAGAGCAAACGGTATCGCATTCCCGAATGATTTCCGCCGCGATGCAATTTCAGATGAAATTCATGCCAAATATGACGGCGTATCCTCCGAGGAACTGGCTGAGTCCAAACCGCGCGTTAAAATCGCCGGACGTATGATGACCCGCAGAATCATGGGCAAGGCTTCTTTCGCCACCATGCAGGATATGGGCGGCAGGATCCAGATTTATGTTACCCGCGACAGTCTTCCTGAAGGTTTTTACAATGATGTGTTCAAGAAGTGGGATCTGGGTGATATTCTCGGTGTTGAAGGTTATGTGTTCAAGACCAAGACCGGTGAACTGACTGTTCACGTGGAGAATATCAGACTGCTGACCAAATCACTGCGTCCTCTGCCTGAGAAGTTCAAGGGCCTGACCGATCAGGAAACACGCTGCCGTCAGCGTTATCTTGATCTGATTGCCAACGAGGATTCCAGAAGAACCTTCCAGATCAGATCAAAGACCATTCAGGCAATCCGCAGATATCTCAACGATCACCGCTTCATGGAGGTTGAAACCCCGATGATGCAGGCTATTCCAGGCGGTGCATCAGCACGTCCGTTCATTACCCACCATAATGCCCTGGACATCGACATGTACCTGAGAATTGCTCCTGAACTTTACCTTAAGAGACTGGTTGTCGGCGGTTTTGAACGTGTGTTTGAACTGAACCGCAACTTCAGAAATGAAGGTATCGACGTTCGCCACAATCCTGAATTCACCATGATCGAATTCTACATGGCCTATGCCGACTATCACGATCTGATCACTCTTACGGAAGATCTGTTCAAGTATGTGGCCAATGAGGTTCTCGGTACACCTAAATTCATTTATGCAAAACCTGGCGAGGAGGGATTTGAAATCGACTTCTCCAAACCGTTTGAAAAGATGACCATGAAGGAGGCTATTCTCAAATACGCCCCGGGTGTTACCGAAGAGGATCTGACTGATATTGAAAGAGCCAAGGCTGTGGCCAAGAGACTTCATATTGAACTGATGGACAGCTGGGAACTCGGTCATATCTATTCTGCAATTTTTGAAGAGACCGCTGAAGAGCATCTGATCCAGCCTACCTTCATTACTGAATATCCGGCTGCAGTATCTCCGCTGGCCCGCAGAAACGATCAGAACCCTGAATTCACCGACCGCTTTGAATTCTTTATTGCCGGCCGTGAACTTGGTAACGGATTCTCCGAGCTTAATGATGCAGATGATCAGGCATCCCGCTTCAGAGCTCAGGTTGCCCAGAAGGAGGCCGGAGATGAAGAGGCTATGTACTATGACGGTGATTATGTAACCGCCCTTGAATACGGTCTGCCTCCGACAGCCGGTGAAGGTATCGGTATCGACCGTCTGGTTATGCTGCTGACCAACAGCCATACTATCAGAGACGTGATCCTGTTCCCTGCACTCAGACCTAATTCCAATTAACGGCTGACGGCAGTGTTGTGCCGTAGCAGAATTGCTGCAGTACGGCAGGAAATTTACCGACAGTGAGCCGCCCGGTATTCCTCCGGACGGCATTTTTGATCCCGGGATCCTTTCATTCAGGGCGGATGTCCTGAAAAAGCCTCCGGAGTCTGAGCAGATTTAGCTACGGTAAAATTTGATTTAGGTCTGATTATTTAAAATGCAAAATATGCATTTATCACAATAAATAATTTTGGCTCTACTGCTCGGACGGGATTTAGAGTAACATGGATCAGTTAGATCTTTAATTACCATTTTGTTTTATGATTGATGACGGTATTTTGCTCATTGTTGACGATGCGGCCAGCAACCGTTTGCTGCTGAAGGCTATTTTCAAAAATGAATATAAAATAGAGGAGGCCGAAAACGGTCAGCAGGCTCTTGAGGTGCTCGAACGCTCTGAAGGAAGGGTCCTGGCCATTCTGCTTGATTTGGTTATGCCGGTTATGGACGGATATCAGTTCCTCGATCATTTCAAAAAAATTCCCGATTCTTCAAAAATCCCGGTAATCGTAATTACCGGTGATATGTCCATTGAATCACAGAACCGCGGTTTTACCCTCGGGATTGCCGATTATATTGCCAAACCGTTTGCAACTTCGGTGGTAAAACACCGGGTGCGCAACCTGGTGGATCTGTTTGAGCACAAGAACAATCTGGAATATCTGGTTGAAAAGCAGAGTTCCAAAATCAGAGAACAGTCATCCAAGCTTATCAGTGCCCTGTCCACCCTGGTTGAATTCCGCGATCTGGAATCCGGACAGCATATCAACCGTATTAAATTTTTTACCAGAGCTCTGATGTCTGAAGTATCGAGAGTTCATCCTGAATACGGTTTCAACCAGCTCGATATCGAAAATATCGCCATTGCGTCGGCCCTTCATGATATCGGGAAAATCGCCATTCCGGATAATATCCTGCAGAAACCGGGACACTTCAGCAATGACGAGTTTGAGATCATGAAAATGCACACTCTCAAGGGTGCTGATATTATCAAAACCATCGGATGTGATGATCCCAGTGATCCGTTTTTCAAGTACGGCTATGAAATAGCACTGTACCACCATGAAAGATGGGACGGCAGGGGATATCCGCAGCATCTTAAAGGTGATCAGATCCCGATCAGTGCCCAGGTGGTATCTGTAGTGGATGTGTTTGACGCCCTTATTGCTGAAAGATGTTACAAATCAGCCTTCAGCTACCAAGATGCCTATGACATGATCCTTGCCGGCAAGTGCGGTAATTTTAATCCGATGATCCTTAAGTGCTTTGTCAATATCCGCAGTGAAATTGAAAAGATTGCCGGTGAACTGATGCACTGACGCCGTGATCCTGAATTCTGATTTTGCAGCTCCCTCTGTCTCTTCTGATTTTTCTTTTTCTGTCAATGACTGTCTGACTAAACTACTGTAATAAAAAACTCCGCACCGCCGGTGCAGAGTTTCAGAATGGTTCGCAGATCCGGATCTTAGAATTTGAATTTATGAACCTCATCAGTCTGTTTCTGGGCCAGTTTGTTCAGATCTGAACATGCATCTGTAACCTTGGCGATTTCATGAACGTTCTGTTCCAGAATATCCACAATCATATGGATGTTCTTGGCTACTTCCGTAGTGGTGTTCTCCTGGGCATCGGTTGCATTTACAATCAAATCGGTATACTTGTTGATGGTTTCAAGTGACTGGTTGATTTTACCGATAGCATCATTAACCGCCGAGGTCTGGTCGATGGAATGCTCCATTTCGTCAGAACACTCGTTCATGGAATCAACCGCCTTTCTGATTGCTTCATGCAGATTGTCGATTACCTGTTTAACCTCGTTGGTGGCATCGGCGGTCTTGGTGGCAAGAGAACGGACTTCATCCGCAACCACGGCGAATCCGCGGCCGTGTTCCCCGGCTCTGGCGGCTTCGATTGCTGCATTCAGTGCCAGCAGATTGGTACGGTTTGCCACATCCTTGATCACCTGGATAACCGCCCCGATATTTTCACTCATGGCGTTTACATCATTGATCAGATGTTCGGTATCAACCATTTTTTCAGCAAGACGGCGGGTTGCCTCGATATTATCGGAAATAATCTGACAGCCGTTCTGTACTGCGGTACCTGCATCAAGCACAATCTGGTAGGTCTGGTGCGCAGAATCCGCCACCTGGGCTCCGGTTGCCTTCAGATCGTCAACGGAGGCTGCAACGGTATCGCTCATGTCCTGCTGTGATTTGATACCTTTAACCGTGTTGTCCACGGACTGCTGGTTGATTGCAGCAGCGTGGTTGATTTCCTTGTTGGCCGAGGATATATTCCTCAGAATGGTGGCGAACTGTTCACGCAGCATATTCATCTTCTGGGTCAGTACACCGAACTCGTTGGTGGAGTTGTAGCCGAATTCATGGGTGTAGTCACCGGTGGACATCAGACTGATTGCCTTGAGGATCCGGTTAAGCGGAAGCTTGATGGAATGGGAAACTATATTGGCGGTGGCTCCTGCAATCAGAATCGCCACAATCAGGGCAATCAGCTGGATAATCTGGCTTTTATTGAAGGAGGTGGCCGCATTGCTCCGGCTTTCGGCAATAACTGCAAGGGAGATATCCTGAACCTGTCTGATGCAGGTTCTGATATTGTTGATCATGTCCTCCGCATTCTGAGCCATCTGTTCGGTTTTAATCTGCTCTTTTACCAGATCAAGATGCTGCCCCAGTACACCCTTGTCATCGGTGGTATCAAAAAGGAATGCGGTGACATAGGTTCCGATATTGTTGTCCAGATCTTTGATTTCTAATCTCAGATCTTTCATGTTGATATCAAAATCCCGGTAATACTGCCTGCTGGTCTGGAACTCCTTTTCAATCTGTTCCGGAAGTTCAAGATTAAGCGCTCTCATGGTTGAATTCTCCATGATGTTCTGAGCGGCCTGTACGCCCATCAGACTGTCTCTGAGGAATGAATCATCAATTGAAGTGTAGAGGTAGGTTTCCTCTCGGTTGAGGGTTTTGGCAAGTCCTATAAATGAAGCCTTGTTCTTGTTTACTTTAACGGATTTGATCAGGATTTCCTTTTTAAGGGTCGGCAGCTCCCTGGTCTGCTCGATATATTTATCCGAGAGCATTTCCATGCTGTCGATGATTTCCTGAAGAATGCGGTTGTCGGAGGCATAGTTTCTGAATTCTTTAAGTCCGTCCTTGTATTTAAGTTTCAGTTCATCCAGCTCTGCGGTCATTTTATCAATTTCTTCAGGCTTTTTAGATGCAATAATCTGATTGAGTTGATTGTGGATTGACAGCAGGTTTGATTCCAGAGACTTGGCCTCCAGAGCCAGCGGTGTTGCCCTGTTACTGATTTTACTGAAGGCATCCTCCAGCTCCCCGAGACTCATATAGGTTATAAATGCATTGATAACGATGTTTACAAGCAGGATTACAAATCCGAATTTGATGACATTGATGATGGAGGTATTGGTAATGAGTCTGACAAAGCCTGACACAACCGGGATTTTCTCCCAGAAAGTCAGCTTGTGTTTGTGAACATACTCAGGCTTGTTGCTTTCTTTTTTGGAATTATTTTCTGCTTCTCTCTTCTCTTTTTTCTTTTGCCCGAGAAGACTTTTCTTAGAAATAATACTCATTGTTATAATTCCTCGCTGCAGCAAAACGCAGATCCTGCGAAATGCCTCTTTTATAGTTTTTTTCAGGGAACAATTTCTTGTTATACAGCATACTTTAAGATTCTAGCAATAATTGCCGCGAAATATAACAGAGCTAAAGTCAATGTGTGTACTAGTTCCCAAAAAAGAACCCGTATCGAAAATACGGGTCTCTGTTTTGGGATCAGGATGTGCGCATGGTTACCGGCGGTTGAACTGCAGCGGTTCACCCCTGCGGTCTGACACAATCTTTCCTTCGCGGAAGATCACAGCTCCGTTAACCAGTGTTGCATAAACCGATGAATGGAAGGTTCTGCCCTCGAACGGGGACCACCGGCATTTTGAAAACAGCTGTTCACGGGTGACGGTATTTTCGGTATTGAGATTAACCAGTACCAGATCCGCCCTGTATCCCTCCCTGATGAATCCTCGATCGCAGATCCGGTAGCGTCTGGCCACATTGTGGGATGACAGCCGGACGATATCGGCAAGAGTGAGGCGCCCTTCGTGGTAAAGTTCCAGCAGAAGGGTGAGTGAATGCTGAATTACCGGGATCCCGGAAGGTGCCTTGAAGTAGGTGTTGTTCTTTTCCTCCATCAGGTGCGGTGCATGGTCGGTTGCCACCAGATCCACCACGTTGTTTTTGAGCGCCCACAGCAGAGCATCCCGATCACCGGCGGTTTTTACTGCCGGATTGCACTTAATCCTGGTTCCGAGCTGTTCATAGTCGCTGTCGGTGAATGCAATATGCGGTGTACAGGCTTCCGCGGTAATATGTTTTTCAGCGAACGGGATCTGCTTAAGTTCACTCAGAAGCTCAACCTCCTCACGGGTTGACAGGTGCAGTATGTGCAGATCGGTGTGATGTTTTTTGGCAAGATTGAAGGCGATCCTGGTTGATTCGATGCAGGCGGTTCTGGATCGGATGTTGGGATGTTCCCGTACCGGCACGTCCTCGCCGTATTTCTCTCTTGCCTTCTGCTCGTTGGCACTGATGATTTCCGGTTTTTCACAGTGGGTGGCAATCAGAACCGGACTTTCCCTGAAAATATCCTCCAGTACGTTCTGGTGATCTACCAGCATATTTCCGGTTGAAGAACCCATGAAAATTTTGATCCCCGGGCATTTTCTAGGATCGACTTTTTTGATTTCCTCGAGATTGCTGTTGGTGGCTCCGAGGAAAAATCCGTAATTGGCTACTGAAGTTGCGGCTGCAGTTGCCAGCTTGGCATTGAACTGTTCCTGATCGGTGGTCTGAGGACTGGTGTTCGGCATGTCCATGAATGAGGTGGTCCCGCCTGCCACGGCGGCACGGCTTTCGCTGGCAATTGTTGCCTTGTGTGTCGCACCCGGTTCTCGGAAATGAACCTGATCGTCGATAACCCCGGGAAGCAGGTGCAGTCCGTCGGCATTTATTGTTTCTGTAACATTACTGTCGCTCAGATTGGTGCCGATCTGCTCAATGATCCCGTTTGAGATCTTTACGTCAGCGTTGTAGATCTGATCTTCATTTACTATGGTTGCATTGCGGATGAGTAAGTCTGACATAGCGTTTAAACCTGTAGTGATTGTTGAAAATTATTGAACTCTCTGTGTCATTATAAGTGAAAACAGGATATTTTGACACAAAGGAACATAACAAAAGAACAGCTGCCGGACGTATGTAAAAACAGAAGGAATAATGAAAATAGGAGAAAAAGAGAAGACACACCAGCACCAACGGAGGACGCCTCAGGAGGCGATCCGCCAGATGTGCCGGACTATTTCTGCAGCATGAATACAACTACGTTTGAGATCAGCAGTACAGAAAGAGAACTGTAAAGGAACCAAACCAGCCGTACCTTAAAATTTTCGGAATTTCTGGTAGTTTTCATAGTGAACCTATTGAAGTCAGTCAAAGATTTATTATTACTAGTTTATCAAAACCTGTCCGGGAATAAAGAAATGCGATGTTTTATTTTTTAAAATACAAATATTGATCACAAAATGAACAGAGTTTGTACAGGTAAGAGTGATAATGAATAAAAAGCCCTGTTTTATCAAATTTGGGGAGGGAAAGAGGATTGATTATTAGGCAACCACCGGATATGTCATTCAGTTCTTTAATGATAAGACGATATCTTGATCGATAGCTCCTTGAATATAAGAAGTTCTATGTCAGCTTCAACGTGCACTGAGCCCTGGATTGGGTAGCCTATATCGAAGTACCTGATGATCGGTGGAGGCCATGCTGCAGCCCGGTGCAGTATGGAGTTTTCCCCCCTCAACACTTACTTCATGAAATCTTTTAGATGTCCAGACTGTTCTCGTTAAGCATAAATTCGTAAATTCCCGTAATTGTGATGCCGTATTCATTCCTCCATGTTTTTTGATCATCGCCGACAACGATAATTTTTTTGAAAGAGTCCGGGATATGTATCAGTGAAGCCTGTTCCTGTTTAAGTTTTTCACTGTCAGGCAGTGAGAATGCAGACTGGATATAGTAGCGCTGGCCTGCACGGTTAACTACAAAGTCAACTTCCAGTTGTTTTCTATGTGTTTTTTCGTTTTCGTTGAGTCTTATTTCAACGATTCCTACATCCACTTTGAAACCTCTGTAGATCAGTTCATTATAGATGGCGTTTTCCATAAGATGAGTTTTTTCAAACTGGCGAAAATTCAGCAGTGCATTTCTAAGACCCAGGTCTGTATAGTAGTACTTGGACGGAGTACCGATATATTTCCTTCCTTTGATGTTGTATCTTTCAGCTTTCTGGATCAGGAAACTTTGCTGCAGATATCTTAGATAGTTTGAAATGGTTGGCATGGATAAATTCTTATCACCACTGCTTCTGAAAGTATCATAAATTTTCTGGGCATTTGAGAGAGAGCCGACTGATGAAGAAATTACCTTCATAACTGATTGCATTGCGTGAGCATTCCGTAAATCGTATCTTTCACATATGTCCCTGAGATAGATTTCGCTGTTCAGCCGCTCAAGGTATAAGCTTTTTGACTCATCATCATGTTCAGACAATATGTAGGGAAGTCCTCCGTAGTAGAGGTATTCATTCCATGCTTCAGCTTGAGTTTTCCCTGATGCTGGATAGAACTCTGAGAATGACAGCGGAGCAATATGAATTTCATCCCCTCTGCCTCTGAATTCTGTCATAATGTCTGAGGACAGAAATTTTGAATTACTTCCGGTAATATAGACATCAATATTTCCCTTTCTGAGCCACGAGTTCAGTACACCGTATAAACGAAGCGGTTCATCGGGATTTTTCATTTCCGCTTTTGTTATTGCAAACTGAGCTTCATCGATGAAAACATAGTACTGCTGACTTTGATCAGCTGCTACTGATTTGATATGTTCATGCAGTGCCAGCGGATCACGGTAACCCGCATAATCTGCATCGTCTAGCGGTATGGTTATGATATTTTCCCGTGCAACCCCCTCGGAAATAAGATAGTTGTAGTAAAGCCTGAACAAGAGATAAGATTTTCCGCATCTGCGGATCCCTGTAATAACTTTGATCAATCCGTTGTTTCTTTTGGAAATCAGGCGTTTCAGATATCGGTCTCTTTTTATTTCCATAATATGTAACTCTATTTTAGATTTTTGGTATTATTACCACTTTTCTAAAGTATAAGACAATAACTAAACCGGTTCAACAATCTACTTTAGATTTCCGGTTTTTATACCGTTTTTCTAAAATAGAACTGAATTCAGTCGGTGAACATGACACTGATGTTTTTAATGCCGGTTAGCGCAGATCCCGGTCCGGAATAGGAGAATACGGACCGTCCCCGTGTCCCTGAAGCCGCCCCGCAGTCAGATACAAAAATTGCATGAGCTACATTTATGGTCTGCACCATCTGCTTGTTAAGCTGCTCTCTTGCTGTAAACAGCCACAGCAGCATCTGGTTGCCGACGGAGCGTGGTTTTATCTCCCTGATTGTCGGTGTGATCAACGCACGGAATATGCCCATGGCGTCGATTTTATCGCTCTTGTCGATCCCTAGAAATGACTTGATTGATGCCGCAGGCATGATTTTAGAATCATGTCCGTGTTCGGCAACCTTTCGTGCCAGAAAATTGCAGGCGCCGCAGGCTTCAAACCCCCAAATCACCTTGTCTTTCTGCTCTG
>JAEEGH010016309.1_pt1 | contig 15996 bp, 9 predicted proteins | sample 9134181 | NCBI WGS metagenome assembly JAEEGH01 (sample SAMN16246544, study PRJNA631951) | gut metagenome | biome: gut microbiome; feature: rumen; material: DP-attached | host: Bos | place: Iran: Karaj | collected 2018-10
GCGTCTTCGCCTAACAAGAAGGGCGCTCCCGAAGGTATCGTGGGTGCGATTGCCGTGCTGCTCCCGGCAATGTCGTTCGTGAGTGTTGCAGCCCTCGCTACGAATATGCCTGTTTCCGGCATCCGCGAGACGCTCTGCAACTGGATCGATATTCCCCTCCTCAAGGTGGATATCGGATTCCTGTTCGATTCGCTTTCCCGCATCATGCTCCTGTTCGTGACGGGTATCGGCACGCTTATCGCGCTGTACTCCATCGGTTACATGCACGGCGACCGCGGCTTTGCCCGCTTCTTCGCCTACATCAACCTGTTCCTCTTCAGCATGATCGTGCTTGTGCTTTCTGATAGCCTGCTTCTCACGTTCCTCGGCTGGGAAGGCGTGGGGCTCTGCTCCTACCTGCTCATCGGCTTCTGGAACAAGGATATCAAGAACTGCAAGGCCGCCAACAAGGCGTTCATCGTGAACCGCGTGGGCGATATCGGGTTCTTGCTCGGTATGCTCTGCCTCGTCACGATTGGCGGTGCCGGCGCCCTCAATTACGACCTGCTCAATCAGTTTATCCAGATGCTTATCGCTGGCGGTCATGTGGAACTCGTGCTTCCGATGCTCTCGCTTGCTGCAGTCCTCTTCTTTGTGGGTTGCACCGGCAAGTCCGCGCAAATTCCGCTCCTTACGTGGTTGCCCGATGCCATGGCGGGTCCGACTCCGGTTTCGGCACTCATCCATGCCGCGACCATGGTCACGAGCGGTGTTTACCTGGTGGCGCGCCTTTCCAACATGTTCGTGCTCTGCCCCGACGTGCTTAACCTCATCCTGGTGGTGGGTGCCTTTACCGCCTTCTGGGCTGCCTTTGCGGGCCTGTTCCAGAACGATATCAAGAAGGTGCTTGCCTACTCGACGATTAGCCAGCTCGGCTACATGTTCATGGCTGCGGGCGTATCTGCGTTCGATGCTTCCATCTTCCACGTGTTCACCCACGCATTCTTCAAGGCGTCGCTCTTCCTCGGAGCGGGTGCGGTTATCCATGCGCTTGCGGGCGAGCAGGACATGCGCCGTATGGGTGGCATGATCAAGAAGACTCCGGTCACTGCCTGCGTGATGATCTTTGCGTTCCTCGCGATTGTCGGGTTCCCCGGCTTTGCGGGCTTCTGGTCCAAGGACTTGATTCTTGAACGCATCTTCACGAACTGCAACTGGGTATTCACGGGTACGTACCTTGCTGACGGTGCCGTTCCCATGAACAAGATTTTCTATATCACGGGTCTCTTCACTGCGGTTATCACTGCGGTGTACATGGGCCGCCTCATCATCATGACGTTCTTCGGCGAGTACCGCGGCGACAAGGAAACCGAATCGCACATCCACGAGGCTCCCGCCGTGATGCTCATCCCGATGGTCGTGCTCACGTTCGGTTCAATCTTCGCGGGTTACCTGTGGGCGGAATCCATCGGCATCACGTTCTTTGGCGATTCGCTTGCTCCGGTGCTCGGTGCCGCACAGGCGTTCGACCCTGCGCGTATGTTTAACCCCGACATGATGCTCGAGGAATTTATCCCGCGCGTTACGACGCACGTGAACCCGATGCTCTTTGCCGCACTCGGTACACTTGCCGCTCTCTTCGGCATGTTCGTTGCCTGGAAGGGCTGGGGCAAGGCACACATCCCGTCCGTGAAGGGCGCGTCCACTGCTCCCGAGGGCTATGCCAAGGGCTGGACGTTCATGTGGGACTACGTTCACCTGTTCTTTATCAAGGTTGTGCTTATTGTTGCCTGGATTTGCGACGTAGTTGTTGACAAGGTGCTGCAGGCGTTCCAGTGGACGCTTTCGGCCATCGTCTCCATCGTGGGCGACGGCGCGACCGTGTTCCAGGTTCGCAAGGTACGCGTGCAACTTACGCTTAGCTTGTTCGGCGTAGCGATCCTTGTGCTTGTTGTTCTTTTGACTGGAGGTTTGGTCTAATGCTTTTACATCTCCTTGTCTTTGCCCCGTTTGTTGCCGCCATCCTGATGGTCCTCAACTCCAAGGAAGACTTCAGGTCGGCGACCCGCATGGCGGTTCTCTTCGCCGTCGTGTTCCTCGGGCTTTCTGTCGCTCTTGTTACGGGCGGGAACATCGCCACCACTCCGGTGGAATGGTTCTGGATTCCCGGCTGCAAGGGCCCCACGTTCTACTACCTCTACAGTCACGGTCTGGGCGCCTGGATGGTGTTCCTTTCTTGCGGACTTTCGCTAGTCGCCTTGATTTCGGCCCGCGGGCTTTTCGGAAACGGCTACCGTAACTTCGCCATCGGGATTTTCTCCCTGATGGGTGCGATGAACGGTACGTTCCTTGCCGCCGACGCCGTGCTGTTCTTCTTCTTCTTCGAAGCGATGGTTATCCCGGCTGCCGTCCTGATTGCGGGATTCGGTGGCGAGAAGCGCAAGGAAGCGGCTATGACGTTTGCAATCTACACGCTGGTCGGTTCTGCCCCGATGATGGTGGCGCTCTGGTACCTGCTCACGATTGCGGACAACTCGCTGCTGCTCTCCGTGGCACTCGCGGTGCAGGGACTGCCTGAACAAACGCAGCTTGTGCTGCTCATGTGCTTCCTGATTGCGTTTATCGTGAAGACCCCGATTTTCCCGTTCCACGGTTGGCAGGCGATTACCTACTCCGAGGCTCCGGCTCCGCTCTCGGCTATCCTTACGGGTGCCATGAGTAAGGCGGGCGTGTTCGGGTTCATTGCTTGGGTGCTTCCGGTTTTCCCCTTCAACATGACCGAAATTTCCACGATGGTGTGGCTCGGTCTTGCTACTGCTATCTACGGCGCCCTGATGGCGCTCCGTGCACGCGACGGCAAGAAACTCCTCGCGTTCAGTTCCATGAGCCACTTGGGCATTGCGGTTGCGGGCGTATTCAGCCTCTCCGAGGCGATGCTCCCGGCTGTGCTCGTATTGCTGGTGGCCCACGGTATTTCGGCTGGCGTGCAGTACTACCTGATTGGCGTTGCCGAACGCATGACGGGTACGCGCGATATCGAGGAAATGGGCGGGCTTGCCCACAAGGCTCCCGCGTTCAGCTTCCTGTTTGGTGCGGCCGGTGTGATGGCTCTCTCGGTTCCTGGAACGGCGGGCTTTATCGGTGAATTCTCTGTGCTGCTTTCCCTCTGGGACCTGAGCCCGGTTTGCGCGGGCATCATGGGATTCTCCATGATTCTCTCTGCGGCCTACGTGCTCCGCTTTATCCAGAAGGTTATCTTCGGCGAAGCGAAGCGCGAATGCAAGGAAGGCGTGAAGGTCTCGGGCCTTGAGGGCGTTGCCTACGGTGCGATGCTCGTGTTGCTCCTCGCGTTCGGTTTCCACCCGGCATTCGTGACGGAATCCCTGCACCTCCACGACGCCTCTGCAGCCGAGCAGGCTGAAGACGCTGCGGTCGATGAAGAAGTGGTCGAGGAAGAAGTCGAAGAAGAAGTCGAAGAAGAGGAAGAGGGCGAGGTTGAACAGCTCGAATCCCACATCGTTACATCTAGCGATATCGGCAAGCTTGATTCCTCGCTGGTGAAGGCGGGCTTCTCCGAAGAAGAACGCAAGGAACTTATCCGCCAGGTTATCGAGACCGAGGCGAACATTGCGCGCTCCACGGTGCTTGCCCAGGAAAAGCAGGCCCGCGAAGAAGAAACTCAGGTCCGCGGCGTCGAAGACAAGGACTACGAACTCAATGACGCCGAAATGGACGCTCACCCTGCAGCAGATGCCGCTCCGGTGAACGAGAAGGAGGCTTCCAATGACTAGTATCGTTAATTTTTTCCCGGTAATCGTTGTCGCTCTCGGTGCCCTCGCTACCCTGGTGATGGAACCGTTCCTCAAGGACGACAATAAGCACAAGATTATCCCCTGGTTTGCCGCAGTGTTTGTGGCTCTGGGCATGGCGTCTTTCGCGCTCGTGACTACCGATACTTGCCACGACCTGTTCGCCATGGATCCGGTCCGTCGCTTGCTCGGGATTGCGGTGCTCCTGTGTACGCTGCTCGGCGTTTCGGGCCTGCAGTGGACCCTCGGTCACGAAGACCACAAGGGTGGCGAGGCTTACGGGCTTATGCTGCTCGCTTCGACCGGCGCGCTTCTCATGACGCAGGCGATTGACTTTGTTTCGCTGTTCATCGCCATGGAACTCACGAGCTTCCCGGTGTACGCCCTGGTGGGTATCCGCCGCAAGGACACGAACGCGGGCGAAGGCGTGTTCAAGTACTTCGTTTCGGGCTCCATCTTCAGTGCCATATTCCTCTACGGTGTGGCGCTCGTTTACGGTGCGACCGGCACGACTCACTTCAGTGCGCTGATTCTGCAGGGCCGTGAACCCATCTATGCGATTGGCATTCTGCTCACTATTTTCGGGCTCCTGTTCAAGGCGGGCGCCGCTCCGGTGCATTACTGGGTGGCCGATGTCTATACGGGCGCTTCTGTCGCGGTCACGGGCTTCATGGCTGCCGTCGTGAAGGTGGGTGCGCTCGCCGCCCTCGGTTCCGTGTGGCTCGGCATGCTCGTTACCCGCGCCGGTGTCGCCGGTGCCTGGAACCTCTCCGAACAGGTTACTGCCGCAGGGCAGTCCAAGCCGGTTTTCTACCTGGTGGTGATTGTCGCCGTGCTCTCGATTCTTGTCGGAGCGTTCAGCGGTCTTGCCCAGAAGTCCATCCGCCGCATTCTCGCGTTCTCCGCCGTGATGAACGCGGGCTTCATTGTGCTTGGCCTCCTGGTTCCGAGCTATCTGACGAACGGTACGGTGCAACTCGGTGCCATGTTCTACTTCTTGGTGACCTACGCCGTTGCTAGTGCGGGCGCCCTTACGGGTGTCGCCTACCTTTCGGGCAAGGGAGACCGCAAGGAAAACCTCGAAGACCTGCAGGGTGCAGGCCGCAAGCATCCGTTCGTGGCGATCGGTGCTACGGTGTGCCTCGCTAGCCTCGCCGGCCTCCCGCCTGTTGCAGGCTTCCTCGCGAAGTTCGCGCTCTTTACCGACGTGTTTGCTGCGGGCCATGGCTCCATTGCGATATTTGCCTTCGCGCTCTCGTTGGTGGCGGCGGTTTACTACCTGCGCATTGCCTACGTGCTCTTTATGCCGTTCAAGAATGAATCTGCATGCACGTGTTGCTGCTGCAAGTCCCAGGTTGCGTTCACCTACATGCTCAAGTTCGCGGTGGCAATTTCTGCTATTGCCCTCATCGCCATGAGCATGTTCCCCGGCAAGGCACTGCTCGGATAATTCTCGAATATCTGACCTTAAGCCCGCTCCGCTACGGACCGGGCTTTTTTTTGTCGCCTTGCGCCGTAAGGCGCCCACGAAGAAACTTGTTTCCGCTTACGCAAGCGTAAGCGCGAGGCAAGCTGTGCTTGCCGAAGTTTGTTTTTTTTGTCTCCGGGAGGGTCTTAGGGAGGGCAGGGAGCCCTCCCTTGTCGCATAAATATGCGTTTTGTCGGGAATAGGGGAGGCGCCCACGCTTTTTCGAACTTTAGAATCTATATTTACAATGATGAATTTGTTCAAGTTCGCATATGCCGCCTGTCTGCCGCTCGTTCTGGGCGCGTTATGCCTTATGGGCTGTGACGGCGGTTCGGACTATAACCGCGCAGGCGTGGACTCGAAAATCGAGGACGATGTAATTCCTGAAGGCTATGCCCTGATAGGCAAGTCGTTCCGCGTGCGGAACATGGCACCCAATGCATGGTTTATCCCGGATTCACGAACCGTCGCCTATGTGCTTGATTCCTCGCTCTATGTCATTGACTCGGTGGAAGGTTACCCTGTCGATGCTAGCAGGAGCGAATTCGAATTCCCTGCTCACGATTACAAGTCTCCTTACGTAACAGTCTCGCTGTTCTATGCTACACGCATTATGTGGCCCACCACGGCGAATAGAATTTCTTTCTCCGTGATAACGGATATTTCGGAAGTGGAAAATCCGAGGATTGACCTGATGACGGATATTGATGCCCCGATGATTTGGGAATTCGTGTCAGAGGGCTACTCGTTCAGCGAGGCGAAAAAGAAGGCCATGCAGGATGTGGCGAAGACGTTCCACTTTACGGAGCAGGATACGCTCCCTGCAGAATTGTATGCGCGCCCGTTCGAGGAAGTTGCCGGACTGTACGCATACTTGTTGCGAGGCCTGTCGGAAGGTAGCTTTGCCAAAAACAAGTCATACCTGAAAGAAGACCTCTCGGATGGGACTATCGACGATACTGATAAAAACATCGAGTTTGCCGAGTTCATTGTCAATAGATGGCTGAGTGTAGATTCCCTGCTGGATAAGTTGGATTCAACTGCCGGAGTAAACAAGTGGAGATTCTTTGAACGCGTGGTCGATGAAGCCTTCGGGCTCCCGGACTGCAAGGACCGCCTGGGTAAGGTCGATTCGATTAAAAACTCCAAATCCTCTTATTACAAGGATTCGCTGGTATGCGACGCAGTCCTTAACAAGAATGACTCGCTCGTGTATTTCAGGAGATTCCTGACCGATTTGGAGAAACAGTTTGGCCCCTGCGTTGTCGGTAGCACTCCTCGGCTGGAAAAGGTGAGCGAGAGACTTTCCTACAAGTGCACCGGCAATTATGCTTCGTTCGGGTTGTCTGCGGATGGTCGCCGCATGGAATTCAAGAACGGGTGGGAGGTGGCGGACGACGAGTTTATCCGGGATTATCACTTGGGGGCATGCCATTCGGAAATCCTGGGGCAAAAGTCCCTGTTCCATGACTCGGTATTCGTCTGCGAACACGTGGTTTCGAACGACACGTATTCCTGGAATTACGAGAGCCAGGATACGGTCAGTTTCTATCTGGGCGAATGCGATACGGGTAGCGTCTGGACGCTCGGGCGCATGCCGGATTCTTCGGAATATGTCTGTACGCACGATTCCTTGAGCATGCGGTGGAGCCCTGCGAACGATATCAATAAGTTCCTTGCGGAGCAGCGCAAGTGCAATAGGGAAACGGATGCGCTACGTTCGTTCTCTTATAGCGACCTGTTCTATTACAGGTGTGACGATGTGAAGATTGGCGATATGCCTGCAATATATTCCTTCAAGGGGGTTTCGAGTGGTGTCGCCGATTCGCTTGCGTTTATCGCAATGCAGGAACCGTGCGATCCGGTGAATGCGTTCCAGTACGTGTACGACTCGACCGGTAACCGCTTTTACCACTGCGAAACCAGGAATGACAATTACCAGTACTACGAGGTCGATGAAAAGGCTGGCAGGCAGGCTATGTGCGGCGAGTTTGTGGAAACGCTCCCTGCTTGTACCGATAAATCCGATACGCTCGAAATTATTGATTGCCCGTATAACGTCACAAGGTATGAATCTACGGTAAATGTGTTCTACCATTGCTCGAATGTCGACGGCAAGTACGCATACGGACAGGTGGACTACTGGGACCTGAAACGCTACGAGAGCCTGAGGGAGGCGAGGGAGTCTAGTTTCTGTAATGATGCAGGCGAAGAAATACACTACACGAGGGATGCGTACGGGTATTTGTATTACTGCGTCGAGACTGGTGGCGAATACCACTTGGAACCAATTGAGGAAAAGGCCTTGGCTGACAAGCTTGCCGACCAGTATATGGCGAGACTTGAGCCCTGCGATGCTACTGTCGCAAGGTGGAGGAGCGACAAGAACAACTTTATGTCCCAAAAGTATTACTTTGTATGTGACTACGATACGAATGCAAACTTTGTGATGATGCGGGTGGACGAACAGTATTATGGCCAGTATCCTGCAAGGAAGAACGTCGGCGAGAAAGGCGTGAAGATTGATGCCTGCGGCGAGGATGTGCTTGCGGCGCGTGGCGCTCCGATAGAAGCGCATGATGGCTACATTACGGACCCGCGCGACAGCCGCAGTTACCGCGTGGTGACTATCGGCAAGCAGACGTGGATGGCGGAAAACCTGAATTACTACGACCCGGTGGCGAACCCGAACATGACAGACCCGCAAGGGTGCGCAAGCGATGCGGAACAGTGCGAAGCGACGGGAAGGCTTTACTACTGGTATGCCGCGGTTGGTGTCCCGAACTATTTTGACCAGGAAATTGTGAAAGAGAACCTTTGCCTGCCGGTGCAGGGAATATGCCCCGCCGGGTGGCATATCCCCACGGTAGAAGAATGGTCGCAACTGTTCCAGTATGTTTCGTACTACAATGACGGTGCGGGTTACGGTGGCGGCTTGAAGGGCAAGGATGGCTGGAGCTATCGCATTAACTGGTCCGGGGATTTGTTCGAATTTTCTGCATCGCCCGTGACGTGGACTACCGACGAAAGGGCTTATTTTGCTGCCGCAGATGTTATTACGAATCTTACCAACCGGCAACCTCTTGGAATCCGGTTTACCTATGGTGGCGACAATCCGACGATATTCACGGATGAGGTGAGTCGCTCGTATTCCGTGCGCTGCGTGAAGGATTAGCGGGCTAGGGAGCAGTAGATGATTTGTCCGGAATGTGGAGAAAGGTATAACTACTCTTTACGTACAAGGCACGCAAGAAACTTGACGGGAAAATTCTGTTGCTTTTTTCTTTGATGCCGGCTACTCCATTAAGGCCGTGCGCGAAATAAAATGTCGCAAGGACGAATTTGTGCTGTATAGGCTCAATGACTCGGCAGTCCTTCCGTATGGCAAGACGGATATACTAAAAAAGAGGTTCAGAATGGGGCTTTTTGTCTCCCTGCTGTGCTATTTCGTCGGAAAAACTACCCGAGAGTTTTGAAAACACTCGTGACGAATTTATATTATAGGCGATGAAAAGAATGGAGATAATACCCTGTTTGTGCCTGGTGCTTTTTGCCCTTGTTCTTGAAGGGTGCAGTTCTGCGTATGATTACTACAGCACTACGGATAAATTGGACAGGGTGAATTTTGATTCGGCCTATTGGCCTGGTGCCGATTCTGCCATTATCGCCTTTGCCGAATCCGATAGCGTCTCGGCTTTCAATTTTAATGGCTACGAGCCTTCGTCTAAAAAGATAAAGAAACTCCCGGCCAAGGATTCTACAATCCAGATTATCTCCGTGACCGCTAGTTTTGAGAATTCGGCCGAGGCGCTGTCTATAAAGCTTGGGCTGCAGTACAAGAGCACAAGCGATCAATACGACTGGTCGTCTGCCCGCGGAATTGGACAATCTCTTTTCGTGGATATTTACGGCTGTACCGATTATGGATGCAAGAACGCCGAACAGGTTGTCGTTCACAACGAAGACTACTCCTATACCAGGCTGATAAAGAAGGATAAATTCGAAATATCCGAACCCAAGGAAAAATTCTATGTGCGGGAACACGGATACGATTGCGACGTGATGAAGGAATATTCTTTTCATGTGGTTGTGGATGACGACGAAATAAAGCTTGACATGGATGTGCAGAGGGGCTCGGAAACTTGCCTCGAGAGGGATGCGATATGTTACGGTTTCTGCGGATGATTTCGGGTCGCCCCTCCCGTTTGGCGAAAGGCCCGGTGCATATAGTTGCCGGTATGCTTTTGCTTTTTGCACTCGTTGCCGGCGGCTGCTATTACGAAGATACGTACTACGAGAATGCGGAAACGGATTACACGACAATCTCGGAGCATGACCTTTCGGGGGAATATCCGCTGAAGACACGCCTTTTACAAGGGAAAATAACGTTTCCTTCTAGTGCTAATACCGGCGCCTTCGTTCCCGAGAAAATTCGGATTATCCAGCTGGACAGTTCGCTTGCGCCCTACGATTCCGCTACGGGAACCCTCAATACAGGAAGGGAAATCTCTTTCAAGATGCCCACGCGCGATTATAGGTTTCCCTATGTGAAGGTCCGCGTGAAGGGAAAGTGGAAATTCCTGGATTCGACAGCAGTTCCGCTTACGCTGGAGGCGGTTAGCGACATTTCGAATATCGCCGAACCGAACGTGAACCTGATGACCCACCTGGAAGTCCCGCTTGTCGAGGCGCTTGTGGGCGAGGGTTATCCGTTCAGTGTCGCGAAGAAACTCGCCATGCGGCGCTTTATCGAAAATTTCGGGTTCAAGCAGGAATCCTTGCCCGCGGAATCTGTCGGAAGGGCCTACGACGAAACCGGTTCGTTGCTTGCGCTGTTCATGCGGAATTATACGGATTCCTCTTTTGTAGAAAACATCGAGGATTTCCGGCTGGATTTGGCGGATGGAGTCTACGAGGATTCGCTTGCCCTTGTCGAGTTTGCGGATTATGTCGTGAAAAACTGGCAAAACATGCGTATGCGCATGTACAACCTGAATCCAGAGTGGTCGGGATATAAATTCAGTTGGAGGCTTATAGAGCGCTTTGTAGAAAACGCCTATGGCCTGGAATCGTGCGTGACGGCGGGCGAAAAAGTCTCGTATGTAAAGAACGGCAAATCGAAGCTGGATGGAGATTCCCTTCTTTGCGACAAGCGCGGGAATGGGGATTTTTTCCACCGGCCTTTTGCTCCCGAAGAACTTCTGTATGGGCCTTGCACCGCAATCAATACGGAGAATTTCGTTTCGGATGGGGACTCGGCGTTCTATGTCTGCAAGCACAAAACGCAGTACGATTCGACTAGAGTCCTGAGCACGTGGGTCAAGGCTACATGGGGGGAGGTCCTTGATAATGAACTAGGAGTATGTAGCAACGCCTTGATTGAGAATGAGGCCCCGAGGGGCTCCACCAGACTGAGAAAAAAATTCGGCGATACCATCTATGTATGTGTCGCCTATAATAGAGGCTGGAGGAATGACGGAACGGATACGCTGAGTTTTATGTTGGGAAATTGCACTAGCGGTGATATCTGGAAACGGAAGATGTTGCCGGATTCGTCCGAGTTCGTATGTGCGTTTGATTCCTGGACGCCCGTGAACGATACTCTCCGGTTCCTTTCGGAACAGCGCCCTTGCGATAAGGCGACGGATTCGCTTCGCGTTGTCATGTACGATTCCATATATTACATCTGTACCGACAAAAGAAAAAAGTGGAACGGCATCTATACGTTTGAAAAGACGACAAAGCGCGTTGCGGATTCGCTTGCGTTTATCGCTTCGATGCCGCCCTGTAAATCGTTGGCGGACACGATAAAGTACATCGTCGATACGACCACAAACCGTTACTACCATTGCGAAATCAGGAACACTATTCTCAAGTTCTACGACTCGGATTACGACCATGCTGAAAAATATTTGAACGAGCAGTATTTAAAGACTTTGCCGGAGTGTACCGCGGAATCCGACACGTTCGAACTTTTTGTCCATCCTTATTTTGAGAAAACTCGCCATAAGGACTGGAATACGTATTTCCACTGTGCATTTATTGACGGGAAGTACCAGTACGAAGCGCTGGGTTACGGGAAGAGACGGGACTTGGAAGGGCTTGCTGATGTGAATGCGAGGTATACATGCGATGCGAATACGGATACGCTTTCTTTTGTACGTGATTCCTTGTATGGCGATTATTTCCATTGCGAAAAGCATGACGGAAAGTATGTATTTGTGGAGATAAATGAAAGACAGGCGGATTACTATGCTAGCCTTGCCGGTGAATCGAACCTGGAGGCTTGTAGCGCAAATCCCGATACGCTGGAGTATCGACAGGATGCCTATGGCTATTATTTCTACTGCAAGGAGAACGGTGGTGCGTACGTACTTACCCGCATACAGAAAGATTCGCTTATAGAAATGCTTATTGAAGAATTCGCAAAAAAAGTGACGGATGGCTGCGATGACATTGAGGATTTGGGAAAAGTTGGGTACGAGAAAATAATGGGCAAGGATGTCGATGTTATTTGTGACTACAATGCGGATTCTGTCCTTGCCTACCAAAGAGTTTCGTATCCGCACTATAATTTCTTTGGCAAGATTGAGGATAAACGTAATGACCCGACGCGCTATGTGCAATGGGAAAAATGTTCTGATGAACAACTAGCGGCACGGGGAACTCCGGTCAAAGAGCAAGGTGGCTATATTACCGACCCGCGTGACGGCCGCCGCTACCGCGTGACGACTATCGGCAAGCAGGTGTGGATGGCAGAAAACATGAACTACTACGACACGCTCGCAGCCCCGAACATGATTGGCCTTACGGGGTGCTCGGACGACGTTGATTCCTGCGAGGCTACGGGGCGCCTGTATTACTGGCATGCGGCAATGAACCTAGTGCACGGAACCAAGGACGAAGTTGTTTCGCAAACGTGTGCCCCGGTGCAGGGGATTTGCCCTGCGGGTTGGCATATCCCGTCTCTTGAAGAGTGGCACGAACTCGCGCGTTATGCGACATACAAGAATGACGGGGCCTTTGGTGTAGGCCTGAAGGCAGAAACCGGTTGGTGGACTAGACCAAATTACGATGATATGTTTGGATTCTCGGCATCTCCGGTGACATGGACTACTGATGAAGCTGCGTATTTTGTGACATCGGACGCTTCGGGAAGCGACTCAAGTGTGGTAATCTTTTATGGCATTAATTTCTATTACAGTCACGACTCGCCAGAAATTATCCGAAGTACCATGAAGGGACGCTCGTATTCTGTGCGCTGCGTGAAGGATTAGCGGGTTAGGGAGCAGTAGATGATTTGTCCGGAATGTGGAGAAAGGTATAACTACTACGAGCCGCAGTGCCCGTGGTGCGGGGCTGCAAAGCCCGTAGAAAAAGAGATGCCTGCCGAGGGGGCGAAACATTCTGATTCCCAAATTGAAAATGCCCCGGAGAAGGAAGTATTCTTTACGTACAAGGCCCGCAAGAAACGTGACGGGAAAATTCTGTTGGTGTGCAAATATTGTATAGCACTATTTGTCTTTATGGTCTTTGTTTGCATGCTTGGTGAACTCTTTAGGCAACCGATTACGAAGAATCTTCTTTTAACAGTTTTTATACCTCTTGCTGTATCTGTTGTTTTTTTCTTTGATGCCGGCTACTCCATCAAGGCCGTGCGCGAAATAAAATGTCGCAAGGACGATTTTGTGTTGTACAGGCTCAATGACGAGGCTGTCCTTCCGTTTGGCAAGACAGATATACTAAAAAAGAGGTACAGAACGGGACTTTTCCGTCATATGTATGTTTTTGTTATTGACAAGGAAATCTTCTTCGTCGACGAACACGATTTCCCCGAAGTAGCCGAAACGATGGACAAGCTTTATTTTGGAAAGGGATGATTTTTTTAAATTTGCAAAAAAAGGATTTATCATGGATAAGATTTATCGTTCGGGTATTGGTTTTGACGTTCACAAATTGGTGGAAGGCCGCAAGTGCATTATCGGTGGGGTGGATATCCCGTACGAGAAGGGCCTTTTGGGCCATAGCGATGCCGACGTGTTGCTGCATGCGATAAGCGATGCCCTGCTGGGTGCCGCGGGCCTCGGCGATATCGGTACGTACTTCCCGGATACGGACCCGGCATTCAAGGGCGCTGACAGCCTGGAGCTGTTGCGCAAGGTGGGCGAGGAAGTCCGTAAGGCGGGTTACGAGATTGTCAATATCGACAGCATCGTGATGTGCGAACGCCCGAAGGTGAACCCGCACAAGGACGCCATGAAGGCAAACATCGCCCGCGTGCTGGGCCTGGATATCAAGCAGATTGGCATCAAGGGCACCACGACCGAAAAGCTCGGGTTTACGGGCAGGGGCGAGGGCATTGCCAGCCAGGCCATCGCGATGGTTCGTAACCTATAGTTTGATAAAAAGGTTTTATGGTACGGCGGCTCTTGGTTATATTCTCGGTGGCGCTAGCCTTATGCGGCTGCGAAGAGGAAATCGAGAAGGTTTCTGTCAAGAAACCTTTGGCCATAGTTCTCAAGAGGGAACGGTCGTATTACCAGGCCGAAAAAATTGTCAAGCATTATGCTGATTTGAAGATTCCTGCCTATATCATAGAAAGGAACGACGAGAACGAGAACCAGTGGTTCTATGTAGTTACGGGGGCGTTTCAGGATTCGGTTTCCATGCTGGTCTATCGGAAGAAGAAACTGGACCCGGTCAGGATAAAGCAGGATACCCTCCTGAATATAAAGAAAGCATCCTCGCATGAAACGTATTCCATGACGGGGAAAAAGTACCGTACGAAGGAAACCAAGCGGTTGAACCTCAGCAAGCCGGATGTTCCGGAGGTCGTATTCGAAACGGTAGCGCAGGTTCCCGAGAGCCATGCCTTCTTTATTCACCGCATGGGGCTTGTCAATTTTTCTCAGGGGCACCTGGGGAACCTTACGGCGGGACGCCTGCATCTCGACCTTCCGCGAGGAGTGGGGCTCAATTACCTGAAGGGAAAGGGCGAGGCCTTCACCGAAGTCATTCTGATGGATAACATCTATGGGGATCGAGTGACATTCGATGTTCTTCGCTTACAGCCCGGGTTGGACGGAAACGAGGTCGCTTCGGACATCGCCGACAGGATCCTCGCTACCGATCAATACGAAGTAGAGGAAAAATCGCCGTATTCCATTACAGCCTTCGTGCCGCTTTCGGGTTACAAGATTGAAATTCTCACGAAGGCGACAAGGAAGGCTCCGGCAAAAATGCGGGCCTACTATATATTGGCTGATTCCCGCAACGAGTATATTTTTATTGTGCAGAGTGTCGAGAAGGATTATGCGACACTTGCTTCGCTCATGAGGAGCATCGGTCGGGGAAATGGACTCAAGGATTACGATGAATTCTGGAATTCCTTCTACCTGATGCCGAAACGCATGGATGGGGATGTCTTTGTCGCCTACTCCACGGAAAAGATGGGGTGGGACTATGCGAAAGCGAAAGATTATGCACCGTGGGCTAAACGGATTGTTGGTCATTGGACGTATTCTATGTATTTCTATACGCCGGGTAAGGGAATGTGGTTGTATACGGTGTTCGATTTGCTGACAGCCCCGTATGGGGAGAAAACGTGGAGCATTTACAAGAATTATATTTCTATCAGGCGTGAACAGAGAAATTTCTGCCGTACCCGAGGCTATGTGGAATTGGACGAGCTCAGTTATGGATATGACAGGTATATCCTTACCGTTAATCCCTTTTCTGTCGGCAATTTTTCGAAGAACGCGCTGGTCGAGAAGGCCTCAAGATTCCAGTATGTGTGCGGAGAGTAGTACAGGACTTTGTTGATGCGTTATCTTGCCCAAGTTTCATATTCCTCTGTCAGTAATTATCTGGAGGTGAAAAATGTCCGTTGTGATTGAAAAATGGTCTGGCGGCCGGGTGAGCCTTGTGTGGTTGTCTGCCCTGCTTGCACTTGTCATTGCCGGTTGTACGGACTATGCCGCCCAAATTGAGGATGCCTATGGCGATACCTGGGCGAATCAACCGTCCGTACGCCAGTCGAGCACCCGTTCCGGCATAAGCAGCAGTTCATCTTTGGCGAATCAACCGTATGGGAGCCAGTCGAGTTCCCGTTCCGGCATAAGCAGCAGTTCGCCTTCGTCGAATACATTTGTGGATTCAAGGGATGGAAACATCTATTCTTATAAGACAATTGCGGGATATACGTGGATGATGGAGAACCTGCGGTATGCCGGCGGAACTTACACAGCCCAGGAGGCCCTGGCGGCATGTCCGGACGGATGGAGGTTGCCCGGAAGTACGGAGTATACGGCGCTGGAAAACTATGCAATTTCGGTGACGGGAGCCTCGTCACGGCATGAGGTGAAGAAGGTTATCCCCTGGTTTGAGATGAAGAACGGTTTTAATATGCCGGATGGTACCCGCTATTGGACGAGCGAGAAATCTATGGATGGTGTTCAGGACCGCTATGATATGTATTATCACTTTGCCATTATAAACGGGGCCTTGGACAGATATCCGGATGATGCTTGGCGCGGGAAACAAGTTCGCTGCGTAAGAAATTAAACGTGAATTTGACCCGGACTTTTTCTATATTTTACGGCAACGATACAAATAACAATTCACCGCCATGAGCCCGAACTAGCTGAAAGGCAGCGACGATGATCCGGTAGTGGCGTTCCGTAGGAATGTCCTATGACACTTATGATTCTCAAAATGATCGGTTGCCTTGCGCTCCTCATG